>Ga0182015_10000088_pt1 | contig 121268 bp, 118 predicted proteins | sample 712P3MmetaG_FD_120478 | JGI IMG/M metagenome (GOLD analysis project Ga0182015, IMG submission 120478) | Permafrost microbial communities from Stordalen Mire, Sweden - 712P3M metaG | ecosystem: Environmental > Terrestrial > Soil > Wetlands > Permafrost | place: Sweden: Stordalen | collected...
CCGTCCGCAGCCGTGATGTATCTGGCTCGACGGATAGAAGCGGTCAGCGACGGTGAGCGTGGACCCGGCCCGATCTGTCTTATACGACAGGAGTGGCCGGATCCTGCCCAGTGCTGCATCGGACCGAGCGACGGAAAGCCCGGCGACCCATGCCCTTGTTCATGGCTGCGAGGTCGAGGTCTTCGACGACGATCTCGCTATAGGTGCCCGCCAGCCAGGTGGTGAGCTGATGGTGGGCTTCCCGCCGTAGATGAACGGCGCGGCGGTCCATGCGGGCGAGCTTGGTTTTCGCTGCCTCATAGCCGCCCGAGCCGGGGATACGCTGAGACATTTGCCTTCCCGCCCGGCGCCGGCGAGCCATGGCCTGGCGAAGGGGCGCGGGGTTGGGGAACTCGGTGATGGTGCCTTCAGTGTCGGCCACCGTTGCGAGAGTCCGCAGGCCGAGGTCGACCCCGGCCCGAACACCAGGCTTGGACACGCACTTTGTCGCAGGGGTGCGGACGGCGTAGTTGACCGACACGAACAGCCGACCCCAACGCTCCGCCAAAGTCATGTTCAACACCTTGGCCCGACCTTGCGCGACGGGGCGCTGCAACCGGCGGGTGTTCTCCTTGGAACGCAGAGCGCCGATCACCGGCAAGACGATGGTGCGGCGGTCCTCCGCGAAGGCCATGGTGCCGGTCGTGAACCTGATCCGGTTGGCGTCTGTGCGCTTGGACTTGAACCTCGGGAACCCGACTTCCGGCCTTTGCGCTGGCCTTTGTTGGACTTCGACCAGTTCTTAAGCCCCGTCACGAGGTCGGCTATCCCGCTCGCATACGCCTCCTTAGAGTTCGCCGGCCACCACTGTGCCACCTGGTCTTTGACGCGGTTCCACTCCTTGCGCAGCTCGGCCAGGCTCCAGCCGACACCGTCGTGTTCAGGATCTGACCGGTGGGCGTCCAGGTCAGCGCCGACACGGGCTCTGGCTCAGTTGTAGGCGAACCTGCGGGCACCGAAATGAGAGTTGACGACCGTGGGGTCGCCGGGCCATTCGACCTCGAAGCTGGCACCGGTGATCGTCCATCCCCACGGCACCTGCGCCAACACGCCGTCAGTTTGATCGAACAGTTTGAACAGCACCGACACCGACTCTGTCTGAGAGCGGTGCGTCTCGAAGTCACCTCCGACGTCCACCCGACGAGACATCCGCCCCGCCAGGATCCCCGGCAGATGCGTCCCGCCGGTCAGCCCCGCCACCCGGGCCGCCTGCGCGACCGTTGACATCTCCACTAACACGACAGGTCCGCCCCTTCGAACGCGGCTGGGCCGACATCGTTCTTCGCGCAGCCGAGAGCCTTGATCGCCCGGTTCCTGGCCGCAGGGCGCCCGTACAGGCGAGCACAGAACGAGGTCAGGACCTCGGTCATGTCCCGGACCAGATCGTCGTCTACCTCGCCGGGATCGACCACGAGAAGACGCCTGGCTTGAGCCGACAGTGCCGCCTCCAGGTACTCCACCCCGAAGCGTGAAAGGCGGTCCCGATGCTCGACCACCACTGTCGAAACGCTCGGGTCAGAAAGGACACGCTGCAGCTTCCTCCGTTTGGCGTTCATCGCCGAACCGACCTCGGTCACGACCTCGTCAACCGACAGTCCTTGACCGGTGGCCCATAGCGTCATCCGGGCCACCTGGCGCTCAAGATCAGACCTCTCGTCGTGAGAAGACACCCGTGCGTAGAGCACCGTCCGCCCCGCCGCGGAAGTCACAGAACCACCACCGTCGGGGACATCCACCAAGATCAGCCGACCGACCCGCCGGGAGGGGACAGGCAACTTGCCCTCCCGGTACCAGCGGTAAGCGGTGTGCTTGTGCACACCCACACGATCAGCCCAATCCGACAGATTCACATTCAAAACTCTAGTACATATGTTCGCATACCAGAAGGCACTTGATCGTCTGGAGCTTCCAACCCCTAGCCCCAGGTGGCGTTGGTCACCTGGTTCGGTGGCACCGACACCGTCGTCGCGATCGAGCCATCGGGCTCGAGCACCGCGTAGTCGCCAGCTGGCAGGCTCGGGAATACCGCCGCGTAGACGGTGCCGTCCCGCCCTGCCCGGGGCAGCACCCAAACATGGGTGCGACGCGACGGGTCCGAGGAGGGATGGATCTCGACCTCGAGACCCTCCCGCTCCGCGGGAGCCCGCAACACGAGTGCTCCCGTGTGCTCACCGACGTCCACCATCACGGCCTGGCTGGGGTCGGTCGGCCGGGGAGATTCCCCGACCGCCAACGTTTCACCGTGGTGGTGGTCACCCTGGTGCTGGTGGTCCTTGTCCTCCTGGTGGGGGTGGACATGCAGTTGCATCGGACGTGCCTCCGATCCGCTGCCGGCGGCGGCGTCAGCCGGCAACCGGGATGTTCTGCTTGGACGGGTTGTCGAAACCGTCCCACGGGTCGCTCAGGTACGGGAACGAATGGCGGTAGGTGAGACCGAACGCCGACAGGCTGGCCACCGAGGTCGTCTCCGTGGCGCCGACGTCGAAGAGCGCCCCCGCAGCCGCGTCAGGCTTGAACGACGAGACCACGTCGCCGATGAGGGCACCGGCGACCGCCTTCAGCTCGATGCTGACGACGTCGTCGAAGACCCGGCGTCCGTTCGGGAAGCCGGCAACGTCACCACCGACGACGCCGAGGATGTTCGCCTTGGCAACCGAGGTCGGCTTGATGGCGACGTTGAGGCGGAGCAGGTCCGCCTTCGTCGCCCCGGTGTAGTTCTGGAAGTTCGGGAACAGCGGCGGCACGCCCGTCAGCAGGACCGCGTCGAGGTCGGGGCGGGTGTTGGAAGCCTTCGCCGAGTAGGCCGCAAGCTTCGGGAATGCCCCTGGGTACAACACGTTGAGCAGCGACGCCAGCGTCGGGTGATCGTAGTAGTGCGAGAACGCGCCGTCGCCGTGCGGTGCCTGGGTGTTCCAGTAGTCCTTCTTGCCCATCGGGATGATCACTTCGTTGATGAGCGGGTTGCCGAGGCGCGAGATCTGCGTCCACGGCCCGGTGGAGCCGCCGCCGAGGATCTTGACCTTCTGGCGGCTCGCGGTCGTCCAGACTCCGATGGTCGAGTCGGAGCCCTTGTAGTTGGTCGGCTTGTTCCCGTTGCGCGTCAGGTCCTTGATCGGGACCTGGATCGCGATGCTGTGGACGTTCAACCCGGCAACGGTGTTGATACCCGCCATCGCCGTCCCCTTGAGCAGGAAGTCGGGCTGGAACGGGCGCAGGTCGCCGAGGTCGAAGATCGAGCCGAGGTCGACGTAGAAGCCGTCGGCCCGCTGGCCGGCGAAGACGTTGCCGGCGCCGAGCGGGTGGATCGCCTCGGCGGTCAGGGGCCCGTAGTGGGGGATCGAGTTCCTGCCGACGTTGCACGGCGGGCACGCCAGGTCCTTTGCCAGCAGATGGGTGCCCTGCTTGTCGACGCGGGTCACCGAGAAGAACTGCTTGCGGTTCCAGGTCTTGTCGCTCAGGTGCTTGATCTGCCCGGTGTTGTAGAGGAACAGGTCGTGGGCGCCGGTGTCGGTGAGCACGGTGTTGAACTTGAACTGGTAGGTGATATCCGCTTTCGCGTCGCCGTCGTTGTCGATGTGAATCTCGTACAGCACGTCGTCGCCGAACTCGTAGAAGTTCGGCCCGCCGGCGGGCTGCTGGAGGGGCACGTAATTGGCGATGATGGCAACGTTGTTCGGACTGTCCGGGCACACGAACGCGTACAGGTCCGCGCTGTCTGCGACTGGGTCCTTGGATATTTCTGGAGCTTCGCGGTGGGAGGACATCGTTTACACCTCACTGTTGGTCTGGACTGTTGGTCTGGGATCGGGGGGATCGAGTGGTCTGGTCTGCCGGTGCCGCACGCACGGTCCGCCGAGGCGGATCATTGGATGTTCGGTCTCGCACCGAAACTTGTAGCCGGGCGCTTTTGGTGTGAAGGCGGAGCTCTGTGTCAGCCGGCGTCTCGCACGAGACGTGCGACGAGTGCCGGGTCTCGGCGGACGACCTCGCGGGTGCCCACCATCAGGTGAACCTCGCCCGTGCGGGGGTCGGGGATGTGCACGACGAGCGGGCCGGTGGCCGCGCGCCCTGCAGGTGCCGCGACGCCGCCACTGTGAACGGTCGCGGGCCTCACCGACGCCCACGCTCTACCCGGAAGTGCCGGGATGGCGGCGAGAAACCCTGCCGCTGCCGCCCCGCTGCCGCCCCGCTGGAGAAAAGTCCGTCGGGAAATTCTTGCCATCTACTGGCCTCCTTGTCCGGAGAAGCCAACGGCCTCACCCCAGCTGCGGCGCAGCACCCTGCCACGCCTGTGGTGAGGGCCGCCCGTGGAGTCGTTCCGAGTGCCTCTCGTGGTGACTACGGCACAGGTCTCGGTTCTGGATGAACTCGCTCTTCCCACCGGGCTGGGCAGACGCCAGTTACCCCGGCTCCCGCGGCTGATCGCTTGCTCTGCGGGCCGGCGGCCGCCTCGGAGACCGGGCCTCGCCGGCATGTCGGGCGCGCCGCGGCCCCGGGGGTCGAGCGGCCGGTCGGACAAGCCGGGCCGGCGGCCCTCCCCGGGGCGCGGTGTGCGCCGGATGGCGCTTGAGGTGCGGGGGTTCGTCGATTCCGCTGGAATCGTCCGAAGCCCGCAGGGTCAACCGGCGACCGGGATGTTCTGCGCCGAGGGGTTGTCGTAGCCGTCCCACGGGTCGCTCAGGTACGGGAACGACGTGCCGTAGGTGAGGCCGAACGACGACAGGCTGGCCACGGTCGTCGGCTCGGACGCGCCCACGTCGAAGAGCGCACCGGCAGGGCCGTCGGCCGTGAAGGACGAGACGACGTCGCCGAGCAGCGCGCCCGCGACCGCCTTCAACTCGATGCTGACGACGTCGTCGAAGACCCTGCGCCCGTTCGGGAAGCCGGCGTTGTCGCCACCGACGACCCCGAGGATGTTGACCTTGGAGGAGGCCGTCGGGGCGATGGCCACATTCAGCCGGAGCAGGTCCGCCTTCCTCGTCCCGGTGTTGTTCTGGAAGCCTCCGAAGAGGCCGGCCGGAACACCGGTGAGCAGGACGGCGTCGAGGTCGGGACGGGTGTTCGACGGGTTCGCCGTGTACGCCGCAATGCTCGGGAAAGCGCCCGGGTAGAGCACGTTCAGCAGCGAGGCGAGCGCCGGGTGGTCGTAGAAGGGCCCGAACTGGGCGTCATCGGCCGGGCACTGGTGGTTCCAGTAGTCCTTCTGGCCCATCGGAATGATGACCTCGTTGATGAGCGGATTGCCGAGACGCGAGACCTGAACCCACGGGCCGGCGTGGAAGCGTTCCTGGCCGCCGATGAAGCCCTTCTGACGGCTCGCTGTCGTCCACACGCCGATGACCGCGTCCTTGTCGGTGTAGGCGGTCGGCTTGCAGTGGTCCCTCGTCAGATCCTCGATCGGGACCTGGATGGCGATGCTGTGGACGTTCAGCCCGGCGAGGGTGTTGATGCCCGGCATGGCGGACAGCCCCTTCAAGAGGAAGTCGGGCTGGAAGGGACGCAGGTCGCCGAGATCGAAGATCGAGCCGAGGTCGACGTAAAAGCCGTCCGCCCGCTGGCCTGCGAACACCTGGCGGCCGGATCCGAGCGACTGGATCGCCTGGGCGGTGAGCGGGGCGTAGCTCGGGATCGAGTTCTTGCCGACGTTGCACGGCGGGCAGGGCAGGTTCTCGCCGAGCACCTTCCAGCCGTCCCGATCGACGCGGGTCACGGAGTAGAACTGCTTCCGGTTCCAGGTCGAGTCGCTCAGATGAGCGATCTGGCCCGTGTTGTACAGGAAGATGTCGTTCGGTCCGGTGTCGGTCAGCACGGTGTAGAAGCGGAACTGGTACGTGACGTCGGCGTCGGCGTCGTTGTCGTTGTCGATGTGGATCTCATAGAGGACGTCGTCGCCGAATTCGTAGAAGTTGGGGCCTCCAGCGGGCTGCTGGAGCGGGACGTAGTTCGCGATCAGCGTGACCGTCCCGGAGTTGTCCGGGCTCACGAAGGCATACAGGTCGGTGCTGTCGGCGACGGGATCTTTTGAAATCTCGGGTGCTTCTCGGTGGGAAGACATTGATGTTCCTCGCTCTTTGTTGGTCTCGGGTCGAGATGTCGGACGCGACCGGACGGCCGCGTTATTGGGTCTGCTGTCGAGCGCTCGGCTCAGCCTGCGTCGCGAACCAGTCGCGCGACGAGGGCCCGGTCGCGGCGGACGACCTCGCGGGTACCGACCATCAGGTGGACTTCGCCGGTACGCGGGTCGGGGATGTGCACGACGAGGGGCCCGCTGGCCGCACGCCCTGCCGGCGCAGCGACGCCGTCGCTGTGAACGGTCGCGGGTCGCACTGACGCCCACGCCCGGCCCGGCAATGCCGGAATCGCAGCGAGAAAGCCGACTGCTGCCGCCCCGGTGCCACCCCGCTTGAGGAACGTGCGTCGGGAAAAGCTAGCCATTTACTGACCTCCTGTTTCGGAGAGGTCCTCAACCCCACCAATCCTCCGGAGCCCCACGTGGCGGCACCTCGGCGAGGGCTGCCCGGCGGAAGTCCGAGTGCCTCTCGACAGGACTACGGCACGAGGAGCGTCCGCGGATGAGGATCGAGTGCAGGCAAAGTCGCAGCGCAGCTCAGCGAGCTTCCGGCCGCTCGGCGCGGCTCAGTTCAGCGAGGTGCCGGGCAGGTCGGCCCGGCTCGCCCGCCGCTCCGCCAGGCGGCTGTGCAGCACCGCGCGGCGCATCGAGACGTGGAAGGCGGCACCAACGGCGCAGGTCACGCCGATAAGGACGTCTCCCGAACGGAGGGGGAACTCGATGAGCACGGCGAGCAAGGAGCACAGCACCCAGACCAGCTGCAGCTGAGTCTCGAACCTGGCGAAGGCGCGGCCGAGCAGCGCGGGAGGAACGTGGCGCTGGGCGATCGAGTCGAAGGACGGCTTGGCGGCGGTGGTCGCGAACCCGATCGCAAGGGTGAGCAGCGGCTGCACCCACAGCGACCCGACAATCGCGACCACGACGCCCACCAGGGCCGACAGCATGAGCGAATACAGGATCAACTGCTGCTCGGACAGGTAGCGCCGCAACGTGGGCACGAGGAGCGACCCGAGGAGCGACCCGATGGCACTCGTCAGCAGCAAGAAGCCGTACCACCAGGTCGCCGCATGAAGATGGCGCAGCGCAAAGGCGAGGAAGAAGGTAAGGAAGCCGACCGCCCCCCTGATGACCGACATCGCCGCCAGGGAGAGCACAACTTCGGGAACGAACAGCGGCAGCCCGAGCCGTTGGCGCTCGCGGGCGACGTTGATCCGCACCTGGCGCTCCTGGTTGGACAATGCCGGCCGCTGGTAGATCGGCCGTCCCGCGCCTTGGGTGAAGCGGCCCTTCCCCGGCATCGGAGGGCCCAGGATGGGGCGCCCGTCGGGCGTCGCCTCCGCCGGCTTGGCGAGGATAGGGCCAACGGTCTTCGGGAGCCGCGTCGCAGTGAAGCCTCCGATGAGGAATACGACGAAGCCGAGCCGCAGCACCCACGGCGCACCGAGCTGAAGGACGCCCACCGCCACGGGCGAGGCCACAAAGCCCGCGAGCGAGGCGAGCACGGCGAGCTTCGCGTTCGCGCTCGCCAGATCGTCCTCGGTCTCGGTCATGGACGGCACGAGCGCCGCCTTGGCGACGAGGTACAGCTTCGACAGCACGAGAACGCCGAACGCCTCGGGGAAGAGCAGCAAGCCTTTGATGTCGCCAGCCATCAAGAAGACGAGGACGGCGCTGCCGATCGAAGCGATCGCGATGCTGGTCCGTCGTGCGTAGCTCCCCCGGTCGAGCAGCGGGCTGAGGGCCGGTGCGACGACGGCGAACGGTGCGATCGTGAGCAGCAGATAGAGCAGGACCTTGCCCTTGGCAGCTTCGGGCGAGATCGTGAAGAACAGGGTTCCCGCGAGCGAGATGGTGACGAGCGTCGTGCCGACCGAGAAGACGGTGTGGACGAGCGCGAGCCGGCCGAACGGCTCGGACTGGTCGAACAGATCGTGGACAGCGCTCCGGAGGAGTCGGGTGAAGCGAGCCCAACGCCCCGCGTGGTCCACCTCGCCATCGTACGTGTCGGTCCCTGCCTCCCGAACGCTACGATGCGCGCAAACCGACGACGAGGAGGTCACCAGTGGGAGTTCGGGCCTACGTGCTGATCCAGACGGAAGTTGGCAAGGCGGCCACGGTCGCGACGAAGGTGGCGGAGATCCCGGGGGTGGTGCGAGCCGAGGACGTGACCGGGCCCTACGACGTGATCATTCAGGCCGAAGCCGACACCGTCGACGACCTCGGCAAGATGATCGTCAGTCGCGTGCAGCTCATCGAGGGCATCACGCGCACCCTGACCTGCCCGGTAGTCAACCTCTAGCGGGCGTTCACAGGCCGCCGGGGAACATCTCGCCGAGGCCCAGGCCGTCGCGGCCGGACTCTTCGGGAGCCTCGACCTCGTCCCGATAGGCGACATAACCGGTCCGCTCGAGCTCCTCGGCGAGCTCCGGCCCCCCGCTCGCAACGATGCGGCCCTCCGACAGGACGTGCACGCGTTGGGCAGGGAGCTCGTTGAGCAATCGGCGGTAGTGCGTGATCGCGATCACGCCGAGGGGAGGGTCGCCCTGCCTCGTCGCCCGCTCGATGCGCCTCGCCACCTGACCCAGCGCATCGACGTCGAGGCCGGAGTCGAGCTCGTCCAGGACGGCGATACGCGGCCGGAGGATGGCGAGCTGGAGGGTCTCGTTGCGCTTCGCCTCGCCGCCGGAGAGGTCGACGTTCATCGGCCGGGCGAGGATCTCCGGCAGGATCCCGAGCTCGGCGGCCTCTTCGGAGAGACGGGCCGTCAGCTGTCCCGGCTCGGCCTCTGCGGCCCTGCCGGCAGCGACGAGGGCTTCGGCGAGCGCCGCGGCGAGGGGGACCCCCGGCACCTCGATCGGGTACTGGAACGTCAGGAAGAGACCCGCCATCGCTCGCTCGAACGAGCTCAGGCCGAGCAGCTCGAGGCCGTCGAGCGTGACGCTGCCGCTCGTGACCTCGTAGCCGGGGCGACCCATGAGGACGTGGGCGAGCGTGCTCTTTCCCGAGCCGTTCGGACCCATGACCGCATGGATCTCGCCGCTGCGGACCTCGAGGTCGATGCCGCGCAGGATCGTCCGCCCGTCGACGCCGGCGTGCAGTCCGGAGATCCGCAGCACGCTCGCGCTCACGTGAGCACCGCGAATACGTCGTCCCCTTCGACCTCGATGGGAACGACCTTCACTGCCTGGGTGGCGGGAAGGCTCTGGGGCGAACCGTCCAACAGTGAGAAGGTGCTGCCGTGCCGTAGGCACTCGATCTCGCACACGTCGGCGAACACCTCGCCTTCCGAGAGCGGGTAGTCCTCGTGGCTGCAGACGTCGACGAGCGCCCGGAAGCCGGACTCGCAGTGGACGAGCGCGACCGCTCCGCTGCCGATCTCGAAACGGCGCACCTCGCCCACCTCGAGCTCCCCGACTGCGCACAGCCGCACCCGCATCGAATCAGCCTCCACCGGTGACACCGTCCAACCTGGCCGCGAGAGAGGCGACGAGATGTGCGCGGACACCCCTCGCCCCGACGCGTGCCAACAGGTCCTCGAAAAAACCGAGCAGGATCAACCGCTCCGCGACGGCCGGAGGCACGCCCCGCGACTCCAGGTAGAAGCGTTGCTCCCGGTCGATCTGGCCGACGGCCGAGGCGTGCGAGCACCGGACGTCGTTCTCCTCGATGTCGAGGTTCGGGACCGAGTCGGCGTGTGCGCCGTCGCTCAGCACGAGATTCCGGTTCGTCTGGAAGGCGTTGGCGCCCTTGGCGCCGCGCCGCATCCGGATGAGCCCCGAGTACACCGACCGCGCCGTGCCACCGACGGCACCTTTGAACACGAGGTCGCTCGTGGTTCGAGGCGCTCCGTGCTCCTGGAGCGTGCGGAAGTCGTGCATCTGTGTCCCGTCGCCGAAGTAGGCGGCCAACAGCTCGGCGTTGCCTCCCTGTCCCGCCAGGACGGACTCGGTACGAAATCGGGCGTACTCGCCACCGAGCGAAGCCGTGAACGTCCGGATCGTGGCATCGCGGCCGGCGCGGATCCTCTGATGTGCGAGCTGCCAGGCCGCCGCCCCGAGCTGCTGGATGGCGTTGTAGGACAGGATCGCTGCGTCCCCGACCGCGATGTCCACGACCGGCACCACGAGCAGCGGCCCGTCACCCGACACGAAGAGCTCGATCACGGTTGCCTCGGCAGCTTCGCCGAGCTCGATCACCGTGCGCGGGAAGGCGGCCTGGGCGAGTGCTCCGGCGGTGCGCGAACCGAGCAGGTGAACGATCACGATCGGGTGGTCAATGCGGGCTCGGGCTGGAACCGAGAGCACGAGCGCGTCGCGGAGGAACGCGTCGGCGAGATGATCGAAGGCATCCGGCAGGTGCTCTTCCTTGCCGCTCTCTCCGTTCAGCCTGGACACGCGATCGAGGACCTCAGCTCCGCCGACAGCGTCGAAGACGCTGCCGAAGGTGGTCCCGGTCGCCGCCGCGGCGCCCGACAGCTCACGAGTCACCGCCATGCCGTCGACGACGACCGCCAGGCCGGACCGCTCGCCGACATGTTCGAGCAGGGCGGCCGACTCCGGCCAGGCATCGGCCTGGAGCGCTGCGGCCAGCGCGCCGGAGGAACCGGTCCCGCTCGGCAGGTACCGCTCGAGGTCGAGCTCGGAGATCCGCCCGTAGCGCCAGAGATCCTCGTCGGTGGCGGGCGGCGGGCTCTCGGCGAAGCGGTCGAGGGCAGTTTGGCGCCAGTCGGTGAGCCAATCGGGCCCGCTGAGACTCCGCGCCGCGTCACCGGAGAAGGAAAGGGGTAATTGCATTGTGATCAGGCCCTGGAGGCTACCGGACTACGGTCGTCGCCCGGACGGGGCGTCGAACCGAAAGCCGCTGCGTCGCTGCCACCAGTGCTCGTCGCGTGCGTGGGCGTGAAAGTGCGCCGGGATCTGCCGCATCACCCGGTCGACGGTGAACCTGGCTTCGCCGAACCGGTCCCCCGCAACCCGCTCCAGCTCAGCGATCATGTGCCTGAGCTCGTCGTCGGGCGGAGTCGCACCGTGCTCGACCCATACGACCATCGGCACGTCGCAGATCTCGCAGTCGGCGATCCAGCACACCTCGTCGGCGTGGTACCAGGTCGTCAGGTGCGCCGCCTCGCACAGCTCGCAGTGCGGATCAGGCACCGGGAACGCTCACGCGACGGTGCACCGAGACCGCGTACCCGGCGGCTCGGTGCTCAGGCGTCGAGGCGCCGAACGGCTGGCGGTCCCAGGTCGCCCACCGCTCGGCGAGCGCGAGGCCGGCAGCATCGCAGTCGGCATCGTAATCCTCGAGCCGGTAGCTCCGGTCGAGCTGGAAGCCGGCGACGAGCGCACCCGCGTGCTCGAGGTGCCGGGCACATCCGAGGACGGCTGCCCGCTCGGTCCCCGCCGCCGTGAACAAGAGCACGTTCCCCGCCATGATGACCACGTCGAAGGTGCGGCGCAGTTGCATGGCGGCGAGGTCCGACTCGACGAACTCGACTCCCGGGCCTCGACTGCGGGCGGTCAGGAGCATCGACGGGTCGACGTCGACCCCGACGACCTCGAGTCCCCGCCGCGCGAGCTCGACGGCGACGCGTCCGGTACCACAGCCCGCGTCGAGCACCGACTGCGGGGTGAGGGAGCAGACGAAGTCGGCCTCGCCGTGGACCTCGACCCCGTCGGCCACGAGCCGGTCGAAGCGTGCCTGGTAATCGTCACCGTCCCAACCCATCGGCCGCCATCGTGCCGATCGGCTCCCCCGTTGGCAAGCCGGACACGCCGATCAGCCCATGCGTTGAGCGGCCCTCTCACATCCCACCTGCGATGACGGTCGCCGGCCGCAGTACGGTCTCGCCCATGCCCAGCAATTACGAAGTGCTCTCCATCGAGCGCGACGGCCACGTCGCCACGTTGTTCCTCGATCGCCCGGAGAAGCGCAACGCCATGAACATGACGTTCTTCTCCGAGCTCACGGCTGCGATGGCCGAGCTCACAGCGGACCCGCTGGTGCGAGCCGTGGTCGTGGCCGCCAAGGGTCCGCATTTCTCCGTCGGGCTCGACCTGTCAGCCCTCGGGGGCATCGGGGGTGCCGGGGACGGCGGGGCGCCGGGGCAGCCCGGAGAGGGGGCGGTCCCGTCCGCAGCCGAGCTCGCACGGCGCACCCACGCCGAAGTTCTCCGCCTGCAGGTGCCGTTCAACGCCGTGTTCGAATGTCCCAAACCCGTCATCGCCGCGCCTCACGGCTACTGCCTCGGCGGCGGCGTCGACCTCATCTCCGCTTGCGACCTCCGGGTGTGCTCGGCCGACACGGTCTTCTCGGTCAGAGAGACGAAGATGGCCATCGTCGCCGATCTCGGCAGCCTCCAGCGCCTGCCGCTGCTGATCGGCATGGGCCACGTCGCCGAGCTCGCACTGACGGGAAGGGACATCGATGCCGCCCGCGCCGAACGGATCGGGCTCGTGAACGACGTCTTCGCCGACGCCGGCGCAACGCTCGCCGGAGCGAGGGCGATTGCGGAGGAAATCGCCGCCAACTCGCCGATCGCGGTGCAAGGCACCAAGGCGGTGCTTGCCCAGATCCATCGCCGGCAGATCGACGAAGGGCTCCGCTACGTCGCTGCCTGGAACGCAGGACAGCTGCGCTCGAACGACCTCAGCGAGGCCGTGACCGCCTTCTTCGAGCGTCGGCCTCCCGAGTTCACCGGTACCTGAACGGCTTCAGCCCTTCCGCTTGAACCAACGCCGGGAGCCGAAAGCACCGTCCTTGCCGGACCGGCGCTGCTCTTTGCGCTCCCGGTCGCGCGCTTCGGCGAGGGCGTCGGGCGCGACCGCGCTCACGATCTCCTCGGCGTTCTCGAGCAGGTCCGCGGCATCCGCCGCGGGCACGCTGGTCGGCTCCTCCTCGAGCGCGGGCTCGACGAGGCTGCCGTGGGTCCACCCCGCATCCGCGAGGCGGCGCTCGTACACCGGGCAATTGTCCGGGCAGCGCCAGGGCGCGTCCGGCGCCATGTCGAGCACGCAGAACCTCGCCACCTCGCCGCTCGAATAGGTGCGGCTCTGGTAGTGGCGGCAGTCCTCCCGCATGGGCATGTCCGGACGCTACTTGCCCGAGACCCAGGAGGTGCAGGCAGGTCGGACGGCCCGGCGGTCAGGCAAGGTCAGCCGACCGAGCCGTCCATCTGGAGCTCGATCAGCCGGCTCCATTCGACCGCGTACTCCATCGGCAAAGTGCGGGTGATCGGCTCGATGAAGCCGTTCACGATCATCCCCATCGCCTGGCTTTCGGTCAGGCCGCGGCTCATCAGGTAGAAGAGCTGGTCGTCGCCGATCTTGGAGACGGTCGCCTCGTGACCGATCTCCGCATCGCGCTCCTCGACCTCCATGTACGGCTTGGTCTCGGAGATCGAATCCTCATCCAGGATGAGCGCGTCGCAGCGGACGAACGACTTGGCCCGGCTGGCACCTTCGTCGACATGGACCTTCCCGCGGTAGGTGGCGTGGCCACCGTCCTTGGAGATCGACTTCGAGACAATGGTCGAGGTGGTCTCGGGCGCGCAGTGGAACATCTTCGCCCCGGTGTCGAGGATCTGGCCGGCACCCGCGTAGGCCACTGAGAGGACCTCGCCTGAGGCCTTGGGCCCCATGAGGTACACCGACGGGTACTTCATGGTGAGCCGTGAGCCGATGTTCCCGTCGATCCATTCGACGTGCGCCTCGGCCTCGGCCCGTGCCCGCTTGGTGACGAGGTTGTAAACGTTCGTGGACCAGTTCTGAATGGTCGTGTAGGTGATCCGGCTGCCCGGCAGGGCCACGAGCTCGACGACGGCCGAGTGAAGCGAGTCGGACGAGTAGACCGGCGCCGAGCAACCTTCGACGTAGTGCACCTGAGCACCCTCGTCGGCGATGATCAGCGTCCGCTCGAACTGGCCCATGTTCTCGGCGTTGATCCGGAAATACGCCTGCAGCGGCATGTCGACGTTCACGCCGGGCGGAACGTAGATGAACGAGCCCCCCGACCAGACGGCCGAGTTGAGAGCTGCGAACTTGTTGTCGCCCGGGGGGATGATCTTGCCGAACCATTTGCGAACGATCTCGGGGTGCTCGCGGACGGCGGTGTCCATGTCGGTGAAGAGCACGCCGAGGCGCTCCAGGTCCTCACGGTTGCGGTGGTACACGACCTCGGACTCGTACTGGGCGGTCACGCCGGCCAGGTACTTGCGCTCGGCTTGGGGGATGCCGAGCTTGTCCCAGGTGTTCTTCACCGACTCGGGCAGCTGGTCCCAGTCGTTGACCTGCTTGTCGGTCGGCTTGATGTAGTAGAAGATGTCGTCGAAGTCCAGGTCAGGCATCTTTTCGGCGAACCAGCGCACCATGGGCTTGCGCTCGAAGCGGCGCAGTGAGGACAGGCGGAAGTCGAGCATCCAGCTCGGCTCGCCCTTCATGGCGGACATTTCCCGCACGATTTCCTCGGAAAGCCCCTTGCGCGGCTTGAAGACATAGTCCTCGACATCACTCCAGCCAAGCTGATATTTACCGAGATCGAGCTCCGTAGTGGCCATCAGGCAATCCTCTCAAAGGGAGTTTCTCCTACGCACATAGTAACAACTCCCCTTCGGCTGGCCTACCCGGCGAGCGCCCAGCGTGACAAGCTCCTCGCGGTGCCCAGTCAGATCACGCCCCCCAAAGCAGAGCGCCGCCCCGTCACCCTGACCGCTCACGGCGATGATCGCGTCGACGACTGGTACTGGCTGCGAGATCGGGACGACCCCGCGCTGGCCGAGCTGCTCGAGGCCGAGGTTGCGTATCTGAAGGCGGCGACCGCAGCAATCGAGCCGCTGACCGAGGCCGTCTACGGCGAGATCCTCGCCCGCGTGCAGCTCACCGATGTCACGCTGCCGGCACCGAAGGGCCCCTGGGCCTACTACTCGCGTACCGTCGACGGTCTCGAGTACCCGGTTCATTGCCGCCGCCCGGCCAGTGCTCCGCCGCCGCCGGGCGAGCCGCCGCCCGGCGTCATGCCGCCCGCGCCCGCGGACGAGCTCGAGGAGGTCATCCTCGACGAGAATCTGCTCGCCAGGGCGACGGGACAGCTCGAAGTCGGAGATCTCGAGCTCTCGCTCGACCAGCGCCTGCTCGCTTACTCGACCGACGTGAGCGGCGCCGAGCGCTTCACGGTCCGGATCCGGGATCTGACGGCAGGCGAAGATCTCGACGACTCGATCGAGGGCGCGTCGTACGGCCTCGCGCTCTCGGCTGACGGCCGGACGTTGTTCTACACCAGGGCCGACGAGTCGATGCGTCCCTACCAGATCTGGCGTCACCTGCTCGGAACGCCCACCGGGTCCGACTCGTGCGTGTGGGAGGAGGAGGACGAGCGGTTCTTCCTCGGGGTCGGGTCCACCAAGGACGGCGCGCTGATCGTGCTCGGTGCGGGCAGCAACATCACCTCCGAGATCCGCGTGCTCGACTCCACCGACGCCGCCGGCGAGCCGCGCATGGTCGAACCGCGCCGGCACGGGATCGAGTACTCGATCGAGCACCACGGTGACGAGATCCTCGTGTTGACCAACGACGACGCCGAGAACTTCGCCGCTTTCCGGGCCCCCGCCTCGACTCCGGACCGGGCCCACTGGCGCCCGCTCGTCGCGCACCGCCACGACGTTCGCCTCGAGAACCTGGACGTGGTCGAGGGCTTCGCGCTCCTGCACGAGCGCGGCCACGCATCGACGGCGGTGCGCGTCGTCGATCTCGCCGGCGGCGCAGAGTCGGTGATCACGCCCCCTGAGGCGGCAGGCGCGGTCTTCCTGGGCGAGAACCTCGAGTTCGGCACGCGCCACATCCGGTTCGGGTCGACTTCGCTCATCAGCCCGGTCTCCGTTCACGACTACGACCTCGACACCGGGCAGTCACGGGTGATCTGGCGGCGCCGGGTCCCCAACTACGACGCCTCGGCATATCGGACCGAGCGCCGCTGGGCGATCTCCGACGACGGCACAAAGGTGCCGATCAGCCTCGCCTATCGCGCCGACCGGCCCGACGGGCCCGGGCCGTGCCTGCTCTACGGCTACGGCGCCTACGAGATCAGCACCGACCCCGTGTTCGCCGGCAACCGGTCGATCCTGCCCCTCCTCGACCGGGGCGGCTGCTACGCGATCGCGCACGTGCGCGGGGGCGGGGAGCTGGCTCGCAGCTGGTACCTGGACGGGAAGCTGAAGCAGAAGCGGCATAGTTTCGAGGACTTCATCGCCAGCGCCCGGTTCCTCGTCGCCGAGAACCTGACGTCCCCCGGGCAGCTCGTTGCCGCCGGCGGAAGTGCCGGAGGGCTGCTCGTGGGAGCGTCGGTGAACCTCGCCCCGGAGCTTTTCGCCGGGGTCGTCGCGGCCGTTCCCTTCGTCGACTGCCTCACCACGATGCTGGACGTGGACCTGCCCTTGACGATGATCGAGCGCGAGGAGTGGGGCAATCCGACCGACGACGAGGACGCGTACTGGCGGATGAAGTCCTACTCGCCCTACGACAACGTGCGGGAGGTTCGCTACCCGAGGATGCTGGTGACGGGAGGCCTCAACGACCCCCGGGTCTCCTACTTCGAGCCGACGAAGTGGGTGCAGAAGCTCCGCGCTTCGCATCGTGACAACCCCGACCGCGTCCTGCTCAAGATGGAGATGGCCGCAGGCCACCACGGGCCTTCCGGCCGCTACCGGGCATGGCGGGACTGGGCCTTCGAGCTGGCCTTCGCGATCGACGTCGCCGGAGCGACCGGTCCCGTCAGCCCGACGCCGGCGTGAGCTCGACGCTGTAGGACTGCGAGACCCCGGTCGGGAGCTGCGCCAGCAGCCCGTTCACCCGCATCCCGATGAAGTCCGGGGCGCCGAGCGTCACGACGAGCGCGCCGGAGGCCTTGTAAGTCGCCGACTGCCCGTTGCGCAACGTCTCCGCGAACAGCCACGGGCCGGCGGTGCTCTGCTCGACCCCGATCCAGCAGGCGCCGCCGGACGCCGCGAAATCGAGTGTGTACCGCCCCGACGGAGCGGTGAACGAGACGACCGAAGCCGTGACGGAAGTCGGCTTGAGCGTCGTCGGGAGCGTCGTGGTCGTGGTCGAGGCGAGGGTGGTCGTGGTCGAGGTGGAGCCCCGGTGGTGCAAGGTGGTCGTCGTGGAGCCAGGTCTGGGCGGGTGACGGCGAGCGCCCCCGCCGGTCAGGTCGACGGCGGCGATGACGATCGCAGCGACGGCCACGGCCGCCGCGCCACCCGTGGCGGCCCGGCGCGCCATGACTTGACGGCGGCGATGCGCAGCCGACTGGTAAGCGGCGCCCGCGCGACCAGCCGCGCCGGCGGGGGCGGGAACCCCCCGGCGAGCCGGCGATCGCTGACCGGGGGCGCCGCCAAGGGCGCCTGGCGCCGTTCCCGGCGGCCCGTCGTCGCGCGGCGAACCGTCGCTTCGCTGACCGGTCCCGGGAGCTTGGACGGCGGGCCCTCCGGGCTTGGAGAAGCGGAGCTTGGGCGGACCGGCGGGCGGCAACCGGGGCGACGCCAAGGGCGCCTGGCCCGATGGGCGCCCGCCAGCCCGGCCGGCGGGCGCCTGCCCGCCTCCCTCGTCGATTGGCCTCCCGACGTGGGGGCGACCCGTCTCGTCGTGGGGGAGGATGCGGAACCCGGTGGACTCGGTCCGTTTCGAGACCTCTCCGAGCACGCCGAGTGCATGCTCATAGGTCTCGACGGACCGGCTCTCGGACTTGATGGCGCTGAGGCGGGCCCAGACGATGGCGGCGACGACGAGAACCACGAGCACCACGACGACGACGATCTCGATCATGGACCGCAGCTCCACGGCTCGCTACGCACGGTCCCATTCAAGCCGAATGCCGAGGCCGGAGCACCGCGGGCGGGCTCTGTGCGCTTGCGTCAGGTTCTGAGCCCGTAGCGCGGGCGGAGGTGGTCGGGGATCTCGGCACGCCGCGGATTGGCCCGATCACGTGCGGACACGACCGGGTCGGTCACTCCGAAGTCCGCGCCGAGCTCGGGGTCATCCCAGGCCACGCCGAGCTCGTCGGCGGGGTTGTAGTAGGAGTCGACGAGGTACGTGAGCGTCATGTCGGTCACCGCCGCGAAGGCGTGGCCGACGCCGGGAGGTATGAACAGCCCGCGATCGTCGTGCTCGCCGATCTCGAGGATCTCGGTGGCGCCGTCGGTCGGTGAGCCGACACGGAGGTCGTGCAGGACGACTCGTGCCCGGCCCCGGGTCACGTACCAGTAGTCCGCCTGATGGAAGTGATAGTGGAGCCCCACGACGGCGCCCCGCTCGCGGTCCGAGCGGTTTCCCTGCACCATCTCCCGGCCGACGGGGAACCAGCTCCGCCGGTACGTCTCGATGAAACGTCCACGTTCGTCGCCGAAGACCTCGGGAGTCACGATCGTCACGTCGGCGATGACGGTGGACTCGACAATTGCCGTCATCGGCCGGCCTCCTTCTCGGCCACGGACTGCGAGGCCCGAGAGCCGGCAGCGGAAAGATCCAACGTCCGGCCCTCCGAGGCCACGATGATCGACTCGAGGTGTCCGGCGAGACCGGAGCTCTCGGCCGTGCGGCCGAAGGCGTCAAGGGTGTCGTCGTCGTGCGTGGGGTCGTGATGGAACAGTGCCAAGCGGCGGACCCCGGCCTCGCGGGCGACGTGGATGGCGTAGGCCAACGTGCTGTGTCCCCAATGGGCCTTGACCGCGAACTCCTCGTCGGAGTACTGGGCGTCATGGATCAGCAGGTCGGCGCGGTCACACAACTCGAGCACACTGTCAGAGACGGTCAAGCGCACCGCGCCCCCCTCGGCAGGGGCTTGGTGATCGCTCACATAGGCAATCGAGACGCCGTCGACCTCGACCCGGTAGCCGACGGTGAGCCCGACATGTGGGACCTCTCGCACGATCACCCGTGCCGAGCCGAGCTTCACCTCGTCGTTGCCGACCTCGAAGAAAGAGAGCTCAGCGGGCAGATCGTGCAACCCCACGGGAAAGTACGGCGGCCGGATGAAGGCCGCGAACACCTCCGAGAGCATGCTCCCGGGTTGGCGCGGCCCGTGGATCCCGAGCCTCGTATCCGGCCGGAGAGCGGGACCGAAAAACGGCAGACCCTGGATGTGGTCGAAATGAAGGTGGGTCGCGAAGATGTTGACTTCCAACGCCGGGTGCGCAAGGGGCCGGGGATGAGGCTGGAGATCCGGAGGAGCGTCGTCGAGGCCGAACCCGGCATCGAAGGCCAGGTCCGAGCTCTCGCCGGCGAGCGGGGCGCCTGCCGGGAGACGCCCGTGCGGGAAGTAGCGCGCCAACAGGTGCTCTCCGAGGCGGCGGGCGCCGGTGCCGAGGTCGAGCACGATCGGCACGCCTCCGTTGTCGGGGTCGATCGCTACGCAGGCCGTCGCACCCCCGTACCGGGTCATGGCCGGGTCCGAGCAAGGGCACGAACCACGGACGCCGTAAAACGTGACCCTCGGCAACGGTTCCCTTTCTCGACTCGGACTCCGGCAGGTTAGTGCGACCGACCGAATCGGCCAAGAGACGACGGCTCACCCGAGCCGCAGACCGCCGTGCTCGTCCCTGCTGGCCAGCCCTTCGGCGACGAGGTCGGCCGCGATCCGCGTCGCCCGATCAGGGTCGGCCTGCCAGCCGGCCGCAGCTGCTAGCTGCTCGGGCCGGATCGGTCCGTCACAGGCGCGGCGCAGCAGCCGGCCCCTGCCCTGCCGGTCAGATCCTTCGAAACGCCCCTGACGCCTCGACGCCGCTGCCGTCCCTCGAGCGGGGTCGGCCGGGTCGGCGCCGCGGTCACGAACCGGAGCGGCGGCGATGGCGGCGCGCCAGGCGCACGCGCCGGCCGCGCCGATCGGGCAGCTCGAGCACCGGGGCTCACGGGCGACACACAGCGAGGCGCCGAGATCCATCAACGCCAGGCTCCAGCACCGCGCGTCACCCGCCGGCACCAACGAGTCGGCAAGTCGCTGCGCCTCTCCCGCTCTGAGCCGGCTGCCCGCCACAGCGCGGGCGAGCACCCGACCGATGTTCGTGTCGACCGGGGCAGCTTCGATGCCGAATCCGAACGCGAGCACGGCCCGGGCGCAGTACGGCCCGATCCCCGGAAGTGCGACAAGTGCGTCCAGCCGGGCGGGTACCTCGCCGCCATGCCGCTCGGTGATGAGCGAGGCGGCGGCATGGAGCCGGACTGCCCGCCCGTTGTAACCGAGGCCGGACCACGACCGAAGGACGTCGGCGACCGGGGCACGCGCCATTGCGGGCGCCGACGGAAATCGAGAGACGAAGGCTCCGTAGCGCTGCGCCACCCGAGCCGCCTGGGTCTGGGTGAGCATCACTTCGGCGAGGAGTACGAGCCAGGGATCCTTGACCGACCGCCATGGCAGGAGATCGCGCTCGCGCCGGACCCCCGACGTCAGCCACCAGTCCAGGACCAGTCGATCGAGCGCGACGGACTCGCTCCCGAGGCTCAGTCCCAGTGCTCCCCGTTCGGCCGCTTGCGGGGCGGAAGCGATGCGCGCTTCCACACCATGACCTTGCGGCGGAAATAGCACACCTCGTCGCCGTGTTGGTTGAAGGCTCTCGTCTCCACCGTGACGATGCCCCGGTCCGGCTTCGACCGGGATTCCGCCGCTTCGAGGACGCGCGTCTCGGCATAGATCGTGTCCCCGTGGAAGGTCGGGTGCTTGTGCTGGAGCGTCTCGACCTCGAGATTGGCGATCGCGGAACCGGAGACGTCGGGAACGCTCATCCCGAGCGCGAGCGAGTAGACGAGATTGCCGACGACGACGTTGGCGCCGTGCACCGTCTCGTGCTCCGCGAACCAGGCGTCGACGTGGAGGGGATGGTGGTTCATCGTCAACATGCAGAACAGGTGATCGTCGTACTCGGTGATCGTCTTGCCGGGCCAGTGGCGGTAGACGTCGCCGACGACGAACTCCTCGAAGACGCGCCCGAATGGGCGCTCGAAGCTGGTCATTCGTCGATCGGCTCGCGCGGCGGTCTCGTGGAGAAAGCAAGCTGCCAGTCGTCCTCGCTGTCTCCGTCGATGGTAAGACGCCAGGTAAAGCGGGTGCTGTGAGTGAGCGGGAGCGGGCTGAAGTTGACCGCGACGGCGACGTCGACGGGACTTCCCTCCGGGACGCCCTCCGGTCGTGCCACCTCGAAGTCGCCTCGCACCTCGATCGGCTGGGGGCCGTCGGCGCCTTCGACGATGATCGGGCGGCCGTCCTGGTCGACGAGGAAGAGCTCCCAATGGTGCGGACGGCCCGCCTCGTGCCAATCGACGTCGACCTTGATCGCGATCGCGGACGGCATCGGGTCCGGTCCGATCAGGCTCCAACCCCCGCCCAGTATGAAGAGTTTGCCGTCTGCCACCTGGGCCGCATCGCATAGCATCATGGTCACTCGCACCCGGCCACCGTAGTCCGGCCGGGAATCGGTCCACCCGCGTCGGCGAGTACGGTCGGCGCAGTGGGCGAGCTCGGGATGCGCAACGACCTTTACCGCCGGCCGCTCGCGACGGCGCTCGAGCGCCTCGGCCTCGAGGCGGGATGGCGCTGCGTCGATGTCGGCGCCGGGGCCGGCGATGTCTCCGTGGCCTTCGCCGAACTTGTGGGACGCGAAGGGCGCGTCTACGCCGTCGACAGCGACCCTCGGGCGCGCGACGACGTCGCCGCCGCCGCTGCCGCAGCGGGGGGCGCCCAAGTCATCGCCATCACCCAGGCCGGCGAGGACCTGATGTTGCCGGAGACGGTCGACCTCGCCTACTGCCGTTTCCTGTTGGTGCACGTCGTCGAGCCCCGTGCGGTCCTGCAGCGGATGGCGGCCGCGCTCAAGCCCGGCGGCTACCTGCTCGCGCAGGAGCCCATCACCTCGGGAGGACGGATCGACGGCGTGCCCATGTCCATGCCCGAGGGCCGTCATCCCGACATCGGGGCGCTTCTCCCCGGCCTGGTCCGCGAGGTCGGCCTCGATCTCGTCGACGCCTGGGCCGAGGCACCGGCGGGGGCCGGGCCCGGCCCGGTCGCGACCTATCTCGCGGAGCTCACCGAAGTGGACCCGGGCAACGCGTCCGTGGTGCTTCCGCCCCTTGTTACCGTCATCGGCCGCAGGGCGGTTCCCTGACTGCCCCTCGGCCCGTACTTAGTCTGGAGATGCTGGTGGACGATACGTTGCCCGACCTCGCAGCCGTCGAGTCCGCGCTCGAGCTCGGCTCAGGCCTGCTTCGAGGCGCAGCCGCACGGCTCGCCGCCCTGACCGACGGTGGCAAGTCCCTCGACGAAGAGCAGGTGTTCGCCTACGACCTTGCTCACGCCGCTGCGGGGCTCGAGACAGCGAAGGCCGCTCTCGCCTACGGGCGTCTCGGCGTTGACGAGGCTCGCATCGCCGTGGTCTTCACCGCGGACGTCCTCGGCGATCTCGTCGCCCGCACCGCCGGCCGCGAGGCGACGTGGGGCACCGAGCCCGGTTGGCATCGCGATCTCGGCGGTTTCCTCACCGCCGGACGGTCGCCGGCGCTGATTGCCGAGGTCGCAGACCGCCCGGGTCCGATGCATCTCAACCGGGATTTCGAGATGGTCCGGGACGCATTTCGGCGCTTTGCCACTGAGCAGATCGCGCCGCTCGCCGAGCACATCCACCGCCGGAACACCGACGTCCCGGAGGAGATCATCGAGGGGCTCGCCGAGATGGGCGGGTTCGGGATGTCGGTTCCGGAGGAGTACGGCGGTGCCGCGTCCGGCAGCGGAGGCGACTACCTCGGGATGGTGGTGTCGACCGAGGAGCTCTCCCGAGCCTCCCTCAGCGCCGCCGGCTCGCTCGTCACACGCCCCGAGATCCTGACTCGCGCGCTCGTCAAGGGAGGAACTGAGGACCAGAAGCGACAGCTCCTCCCGAAGATCGCCTCGGGCGAGCTCATGGTTTCGGTCGCCGTCACCGAGCCGGACTTCGGCTCGGACGCCGCGAGCGTCTCGACGACCGCCGCCCGCGACCCGGGCGGCGGCTGGGTCCTCAACGGCGTGAAGACCTGGTGCACCTTCGCGGCCCGCGCCGATGTGCTCATGCTGCTCGCCCGCACTGACGCCGATCGCACGAAGGGTCACCGGGGCCTCTCGGTCTTCGTCGTCCCAAAGCCGCGAGGCGAAGGCGCCGGCTTCCTGTTCGCCCAGGGCGGCGAGGCGGACCGGGCCGGCGAGAGCGACAAGAGCGGCGGAACGGGGCGGCCGGCCGCGCTCCCCGCCGGTCGGCTCGAAGGCCGGCCGATCGACACGATCGGATACCGGGGCATGCACTCCTACGAGCTCGCGTTCGAGAACTGGTGGGTGCCCGACGATGCCCTCGTTGGAGGTGAAGAGGGTGAGGGCCGGGGTTTCTATCTCCAGATGCAGGGATTCGAGAACGGGCGGCTGCAGACGGCTGCCCGGGCCATCGGAGTCATGCAGGCCGCCTATGAAGCGGCCCTCGAATACTCCCGCAACCGCAAGGTCTTCGGCCGGGCCATCCTCGACTACGAGCTCACCCGGACCAAGCTCGGCCGGATGGCGGCGATGATCCAGGCAAGTCGCCAGTTCGCCTACCGCGTGGCAGCGACGATGGCCGGCGGCGAGGGTTCTTTGGAGGCCTCGATGGTGAAGGCGTATGTCTGCCGGGCGGCGGAGTGGGTGACCCGCGAGGCGATGCAACTCCACGGGGGCATGGGTTACGCCGAGGAGGTCGCCGTCAGCCGCTACTTCGTCGATGCCCGGGTGCTGTCGATCTTCGAGGGAGCCGACGAGATCCTCTGCCTGAAGGTGATCGCCCGGCGGCTCGTCGAAGAGGCGGCGGCCCGGTGACGCCGCGCCCGCCCGGCCGAGCAGGCGGCTGCCTCGCACGATGAGGGTCCTGGTGCCGCTCCCCGACCGCGACTTCGACCCGACCGAGGTCGCGGTGCCTTGGCGTGCGGCTGAGCGACGGCGGTCACGAGGTCGTCTTCGCGACTGAGCAGGCTGGGGTGGCACCCGCGTGCGACCCGCGGTTGCTCACCGGGGTCCTCTTCGGACAACTCGGTGCCGCGCCGGAAGCGAGAGCGTGCTACCGGCAGATGACCGATGACCCGGCGTTTCGCGCACCGATCCCGTGGCGAGACCTCGAGCCTTCGGAGTTCGATGGCCTGATGCTGTGCGGGGGACACGCGCACGGCATGCGCCAGTACCTCTCCAGCAAGGTGCTCCAGGACAAGGTTGCCGGCTTCTGGGCTCTCGAGCGGCCGGTGGGCGCGATCTGCCACGGCGTGCTCGTGCTGGCTCGGACCAATGACTGCCGCACAGGCAGGAGCGTCATCGCCGATCGGTCGACCACCTGCCTGCCCAAGTACATGGAACGCACGGCATTCTGGATCACCGCATGGAAGCTTGGGCGCTACTACCGCACTACCCGGCCTATGTCGAGGACGAGGTCCGCGCCGCGCTCTCCGATCCGTCGCTCTTCATCCGGGGGCCCCGGACCCTCACCCGGCGCGGGAGCGCAACCGACGACGGACCAGCCTTCACGGTTCGCGACGGCCGCTACGTGTCGGCCCGGTGGCCAGGAGACGCCTACCTGTTCAGCGCTCGGTTCCGGGAGGCGCTCGACTCTCCATGACACTGAGGTGAACAGGTAGCTTTCGGCGATGGAAACAACAACGACCATCGTGGCGACACCTGACGGCCGCGAGCTGTGTGTCGAGTCCGGCGGGGACCCTTCCGGGAGGCCGGTGCTCGTGCACGGAGGGACCCCGAACTCCCGGCACCTGTACGGCCCGGACCTCCTCGACGCCGAGCAGCGGGGCATCCACCTCATCGGCTACGACCGGCCGGGCTACGGCGGCTCCACAGCCCAACCGGGACGAACCGTCGCCGACTGCGCCAGCGACGTTCGCGCCATTGCTGCATCGTTCGGCATCGAGCGGCTGGGGGTGTGGGGGGTTTCCGGCGGCGGGCCGCACGCGCTGGCCTGCGCCGCGCTCCTGCCCGACCTGGTGACCGCCGTCGTCTCCTTTGCCTCCCCAGCGCCATATGGCTCGCCCGGCCTCGACTTCTTCACGGGGATGGGCCAGGACAACCTCGACGACGTCAAGTTGTTCCTCGAAGACCCGACAGCCGCCCGCCGCAAGTCCGCACAGGATCGAGAGGAGCTCCTGCAAGTGACGGCCGAGCAGGTCGTCGTGGCCCTGGCTTCGCTGTTGTCCGCGGTGGATCAAGAGGCGCTGACCGACGAGCTGGCCTCCTTCCTGGTCTCCTCCATGAAGGACGGGCTAGCCCCGGGCGACCAGGGCTGGTGGGACGACGCGTGCGCCCACATGGGTCCCTGGGGGTTCTCGTTCGATGCGATCCGGATACCGGTTCAGCTCTGGCACGGCAGACAGGACAAGTTCGTCCCGTTCCAACACGGCCAGTGGCTGGCCGGGCAGATCCCCGCCGTCGACGCGCATCTGACGGAGACCGACGGCCATCTGACGCTGAACGCCCGGGTGCCCGAGGCACACGCGTGGCTGATGCAGCACAGCTGACGGCCTTCGACGCGTGAGGTCGACCGCGAGGGGACGAGGCGGACCGGAGGACGGGCACACCAGCATCAGGAGGCCATGATGAGCAGCGGCATGTTTCTTGCGCCCGGATCGGAACCGGTCGTCGCCCGGTTGGAGGATCTCGCGCAAGGAGGAGGCAGCCAGCGCTACCCCCAGCAGATGCGAAGCGCGTACGAGGTCTTCGAATTCGCCGGCCCCGGCAAGGGAGGGGCCGGAGGTGTCTACGTCGAGAACGCTCGGGTCGGTTTGATGAGCCTTCCGGCCGGCTTCCACTACCCGTTGCATTCCCATCCGTCTCCGGAGGTTTACGTCGTCGTCTCGGGTACCGGCACCTGGGAGAGCTCGCAAGCTGTGCCGTATGAGCTGTCGCCCGTCACCTTCATCTATCATCCGCCCTTCGCGGCCCATGCGGTCCGGGTAGGACCGGACGCGCCACTGGTCGTGGTGTACGTGTGGTGGGGCGAGCGATCGGTGATCGAGACAGATGCGGAGCTTCTCTGAGCCTCGACGCAGGCGGCGTGCTCTCGCCACCGTGAAAGTAGTCTTTGGCCGTGAAATGGCCCCCCGAAGCCGAAGAGTGCGAAGAGTGCGGGTTTCACTGGTCGACGCCGGTGAGCGAGGCGATCGACCTCGTGGTTACGACGACGGCGCGCTATCCCCCGCCGGCCGAGCTCGCCGCGCCCCGGAGCGCGCGGGCGGAGGGGACCTGGTCGCCCACCCAGTACCTATGGCACGTCGTGGACGTGCTGCGCTTCGGAATGGAGCGCCTCTGGGCGCTCGAGCTCGCACCGGGCTCGCTGGTGCCGAGCTGGGACGAGAACGAGCTAGCGGCATTCCGCCGGTACGAGGATCTCTCGGCCGAGGTGGGCGCGCGGGCGCTCGCCGAGTCGGTAGCAGCATGGCGGCCCGTCGCAGAGGCAGCGCCTGAGCAAACCAAGATCGAGCACCCCGAGTACGGCACGCTGTCGGCCGCCGACATTATCCGTCGCAACTCGCACGACGTCGTTCACCATCTCAGGGACATCGAGCTCCAACTCTCCTGAGCCGGCGCTCGCACCGCGAGAGCGAACGGATTACTTGAGCAGGCGCGACAGGCGGCGATCTGCGAGCTCGCGGCCCTTGGTCTGGCAGCGCTTGCAGTAGACGACCTCGTGCGACTCATACGAGACCCGGAGCAACGGCTCGCCGCAGACTGGGCAGGGCTGGCCGGCGCGGTTGTGGACCGAGAAGACGGTGCCCAGCTTGGCCTGCGACAGCCCTCCCGTCCGGCCCCGCTCCGACGCGACCGCCTCGTCCATCACCGCGCGGACGTCCTCCACCAGGCGGGCGCGGTCGGCCTGACTCAAGGACTTGAGCGGCGAGAAGGGCGACAATCCGGCGCGATTGAGCGCGTCATCGGCGTAACCCCGGCCGACCCCTGCAACGAATCGCTGGTCCCTCAACAGGGTGTGAAGGTGCCGCGTGTCCTCGCTCGTGAGCAGCAGCTCCTCGAACGCCGGCTCCGGCGGTTCAGGTCCGAGCCCGAGAAGGGGCCCCTCCTCGCCGGCGGCCAACACCCACCACCCCGCCTTGCGCTCGTGGCCGTGCTCGCGAACGAGGACGGCGGTGCCGTTGTCGAAGACGAGACGGACGACGGCGCCGCGGGGCCTCGTGTGCTTCGGCGGGATCTCGATGTCCAGCCGGCCGGCCTGCGAGAGGTGGACGAGGACACGCCGGCCGGAGGCGAGCCCCAGCACGAGGTACTTGCCTCGGCGACCCACTCCGAGCAGCGTCTCACCTTCGAGGCCCTCACCCGGCGGCAGGACGGTCTTCAGCCCCGAGAAGCCCAGAAGCTCAACCTGCTCGATGGCGGTAGCTCCGACCGCAGCATCGAGTCGCTCGGCCAGCGCCTGCATCTGGGGGAGCTCGGGCATCGAACGAGCCCCCGATGACCTTCCGACGCCGCCAGAGACCTGGTCAGGACGAGGCTGGCTCGGACGGCTTAAGGCCGGCGCGCTCGCCCCGAGAAACGAACTTGATCGCCATCTTGCGGCTCGCCTCGTCGATCATCTCCTCGCCGAACATGACGGCGCCCTTGCGCTCGTGCTCGGTCGCTTCCTTGTAGGCATCGAGAATCGCACAGGCACGGTCGAACTGCTCCTGGGTGGGCGAGAACACCTCGTTCAAGATCGCGACCTGGTCCGGATGGAGCGCCCACTTGCCGTCGTAGCCGAGGATATGGGCGCGCTTGCAGTACTGGCGGAACAGCTCAGGCTCGCGGATCTTGAGAAACGGGCCGTCGATGACCTGAAGCCCGTTCGCCCGCCCGGCCATGAGGATCTTGGAGAAGACATAGTGGAAGTGGTCGCCCGGGTATTCGTCGATCTGCACTCCCCCGGTCAGCACGGGCATTTCGATCGAGGCGGCGAAATCCGCCGGACCGAAGACGATCGTCTCGAGTCTCGGCGAGGCGGCACAGATCTCCTCGACGTTGATGAGCCCCCTGGCGGTCTCGATCTGTGCCTCGATCCCGATGTGGCCGGTCTTCAACCCGCTGTTGAGCTCCACCTGGCTGAGGAGTAGGTCGAGGGCGATCACCTCCGCCGCAGACTGGACCTTCGGCAACATGACCTCGTCGAGACGCTCACCACATCCGCCCACGACCTCGATGACGTCGCCGTAGGTCCAGCGCGTGTCCCATCCGTTCAGGCGGACGCAGAGCACGCGGTCATCCCAAGCGAGGTCGCGGATCGCCTCGACGACCTTGGCCCTCGCCGACTCCTTCTCGAGAGGCGCGACGGAATCCTCGAGATCGAGGAACGTCATGTCGGCCGGAACCTTCGGGGCTTTCTCGAGGAAACGCTGACTCGAACCGGGGACCGAAAGGCACGAACGGCGGGGCAGGTTGCGCGAGCGAGCGGACATGACCTCGATGGTACGACGATGCCAGGAGCAGCCGCCACGCAGGCGCGATTCGACGAGCCCGCGCTCGAAGGTGCGACGATTATGCCGCCGGCGACGTCTGGTCGATGAGATCCTGAGGTGTGAGCTGCTCGGTGACGAGTCGGGCGAATCGGGCCGGCTCACCTCCGACGAATCTCCGGCAGAGAGGCAGACCCTCGACGTAACAGGAGATGTAGGCCCTCCAGGTCGGATGGAGGAGGAATTCGACCGACTTCTCCGCCCTCGGCCGCGAGGTGAGGCCCCAGCGGGCAACCTCATCGACAACCGTGTCGGGATCCGCGCCATCTTCGAGCAGGCGAAATGCCGCGTTCGCGCGCACGCCCCCGAGCGCTTCTGCGGCCTCCCTCACGACCGCGACCACGTCCGGGTCGTAGGAGATCCCGAGCGGGCGCAGGTGCTCGGCGATGACGGGTTCCGAGCGGCGCCCCATCACCACCTCGAGACCGAGGTCGGCAAGCCCCTCGGCGATCAGGTTCTGCGGCGTTCCGACGAGGGCGATCGACTCCTCCCACCATTTGCGCCGCCGGACGAGACCCACCTCCTTGCGAGCGTGCTCGGTGTGGTGGCCGGGATAGGCCTCGTGCGCGACGAGATGCGCGAGCGATGTCGACAGCACTGGGAGATCGATGTTGATCGCGACCTTCGACTTGAGGCCGCCCAGGTAGTAGTTGAAGCCACCCCACGGCTGGTCCGTCACCAGCTCGAAGTCGACGCGCTCGCCGTCGGGCAGACCGAACAGCACGCCGGTCCGGGCCCGGAGGTCCTCGGCGAGCGAGTTGATCGCCGCCTCGAGACGTTCGACCGGCACCGCCTGCGCCTCGCGCCAGTTCACGTAGCGCTCGGCAAGCGGTCCGGTACCGGGCACCACTTCGTCAAGACGACGGTGTGCCGCCTCGAACTCCTCCAGCTCGAATCGCCGCGGGCGCACGCCGTAGCACGCTTCGACTTCGTCGGCGTAGCCGACCTGTTCCCCGGCAAGCTTGCGCGCGGTCGTGAGCAGTCCGATCGCCTGCGAACGCAGGAAGTGGCGCCGCGACGCGTCGCTACCCGCGTCCGGAGCCGTCTCGAGCCGAGGCTGCCCTGGCCTACTGTCGGCATCAGGGTCGCCGAGAGGTTCGCCGGTGTCGATGGCCGCGAGCAGCCCCCGCGCCTCGCCGACCAGCTGCTCGGGCGCCGTGGTCGAAGCTGCGGCGACGCGGTCCGCAAGGGCCTTCGGCCCGTAGTAGGAGTCCACGAATCCGTCGATATGGCGGTTCATCGCCAAGCCGAACGCGAGGTAGCGCTCGACCACCCCTGCGGTCATGGAGCGCTCAACCGATTCGGGCGAGGAGGAACTCGAGGGTCCGTTGCCAGGCGAGCTCCGACGCCTCGGCGTCGTAGACCTCCGGGCGCGTGTCGTTGAAGAACGCGTGATCCGATTCCGGATAGATATGGATCGCCGCATCGTTGTTACCCGCCTCGCGGAGGGTGCGAACGAGAGCTCTGCCGACTTCCGGAGTCGCCCACTCGTCCTTGCCTGCGTAGTGGCCGAGGACCCCCGCGGTGAGGGCGGAGTAGTCGGGCTGCGCGCCCTGCCATGGCACCGCGCCGTAGAAGGCGACCACCGCTCGTACCTTGTCCGGTCGTTGCGAGGCGAGCATCAGAGCCAGTCCGCCGCCCATGCAGAAGCCGATCACGCCGACTCCGTCGCCGCTCGAGTGAGACGCGACCTCATCCACGGCGCCACTCATGTCCCGCCCTGCCCGATCAAGCTCGAGCGCCATCATCAGCTTGCCGGCCTCGTCGGGTTCGGCAACCTGCTCGCCGTGATAGAGGTCAGGTGCGAGCGCTACGAAGCCTTGGCCTGCAAGGCGGTCGCACACCTCCTTGATGTGGTCGACCAGGCCCCACCACTCCTGGATCACGACGACGCCGGGCCCGCTCCCGTCAGGCGGTGAGGCCAGGTACCCCTCGTCGGTCGAACCGTTGCTCGGAAACTCGATCATTGATCCCATGGCAGCGAAACTACTCCGATGCGCCTCACGAGTTCAGAGCCCTCGGCCGAGTTGTGGCCCTCAGCCGGCGCGAACGAGAAGCTCGGGCGCCGAGGGACAGCAGGGTCTGCCGAGCGCCTCGCCGGGGTTCTCGAGGCCGGCGGGGCCGGCGAGCCCGTCGAGCGCATCTGGCTCGATGAGTTCGACGGTGTCCCCCGCCCGCCGCAGCATCTCTCCGAGCAGCTGGTCGTTCAACACGCGGCCGACACCTGCTACCGCCCAGACAGGGATCGAGCCCGCGCTGGCGGCTCGGACGAGAGGCATCGCTTCTGCAGCGATCAGTATCCCTCGAGGGCCGGCCGCAAGCGCCTCCACAAGCACCAGGGCCGCGCCGTTCACCGCTTCTGGCGCCTCGTCGAATTCCCATCCGCTCGCCTCTTCGACGAGCCTCGCGAACCCGCGAACCTCGCTGCGGAGCTCCGGTGAGTATCCGACCACGCGAACCACGGCGGCGGGCAAATACCCGAGCGCCTCGCGGACGGTATCGGCGGGACAAGCCACGACGAGCGCCGCGTCGCCGACGAGCCTTTGACCCAGCGCCTCCGCCAGCAGCTCGGCTGTGGGATCCGAGCTGAGCTCGCCCACGGCTCGGCGGGCCGCTTCGTCAGGATCTGGCGCGACGAGCACGTTCGCGGCGACCCACCACAGCGGCCCGACGGTGACGTGGGACTCGAGAAGGCGGCGACAGGCCGTGACGAGCGCAGGAGGCTCGTCGAGCGCCAGCTCTGAAATTGTCCACGCCGCCTCGGTCGCGAGCGTCGTCGGCGCCTCCCCATGTGCCCGGGCGATCCATCGCAGGCGCTCGATCGGATGCATCTCAAAGACGCTACCGCGCCCGTTCGTTTCGAGGAGCGGGAACCCCGGGACCTGGGGCTGCCCTGCCGCCCTGCCTGCGCGGCCGGCGCCCGCCGGCCGACGAGCCCCGGGCAACGGGCAACGGGCAATCGGAAGCTTGGGAGACCCACCACCCCAAAGGGCAAGGGTGAGACTGAGGTTGAGGTTGAGGGTGAGACGGCTCGGGCGCTCAGCCGACGACACCGCCTTTGGCCATCGCCAGCACATCCAGAGCCCGGTCGACCTCGTCCGCGGACAGGAGCCCCATCTCCAACACGACGGTCCGCAGGTCCTTACCCTCGGCGAGCGCGGTCTTGGCAACCTTCGCCGCCTGCTCATAGCCGATGTAGGGGTTGAGCGCCGTGACGATGGCAGGCGAGGAGAGCGCGTAGCTTCGGCACCGCTCCTCGTCGGCGACGATCCCGGTGACGCACTTGTCCGCCAGGGCGCGACTGACCGCGGACAGCAGGCGGATGGACTCGAGGAGGTTGCTCCCGATCACCGGCAGCATCACGTTGAGCTCGAAGTTGCCTGCGGCGCCTCCGAACGCCACAGCGGCGTCGTTGCCCACGACCTGGGCAACGACCTGGCACACCGCCTCGGGCACCACCGGGTTCACCTTCCCGGGCATGATCGACGAACCTGGTTGCAAATCGGGCAGGTGGATCTCCGCAAGACCACATCGGGGCCCTGAGGACATCCATCGAAGGTCATTGGCAAGCTTGTAGAGCGAGACGGCGATGGTCCTGAGCACTCCCGAAGCCTCGACGAGGGCGTCCCGAGCGCCTTGAGCCTCGAAGTGGTCACGGGCTTCGGTGAGCGGCAGACCGGTCGCCGACGCAAGCCGCTCGATCACGCTCGCCGCGAACCCCGGTTTCGCGTTCAATCCCGTCCCCACCGCTGTTCCTCCGAGAGGCAATTCGCCGACGCGCGGCAGGGCGGATTCGAGGCGCTCGATACCGTGCTCAGCGGCGGTTGCATATCCCCCGAATTCCTGACCGAGCGTCACCGGCGTCGCATCCATGAGATGGGTACGGCCGGACTTGACGATGTCTCGGAACTCCTGCTGCTTGACGCGCAGCTGCGAGGCCAGATGACCGAGCGCTGGAATCAGATCGCAGACAATCTCGCGGGCAGCGGCGAGGTGGATGGCAGACGGGAACGTGTCGTTCGATGACTGTGAGGCGTTCGGCTCGTCGTTCGGGCGGATCTCGCGTCCGAGCTGTTCGCTGGCAAGATTGGCCAGCACCTCGTTCATGTTCATGTTCGTGGACGTCCCCGAGCCCGTCTGGAACACGTCGATCGGGAACTGTGCAAAATGGCGCCCGGCTGCCACATCATCGGCCGCCTGCACCAGAGCCGTCGCCACATCGGCGGAGATTGTACCCATCTCGGCGTTCACCGTCGCTGCGGCGCCCTTGATCATTGCGAGCGCAACAACAAGTGCACGGTCTACGACCTGGCCCGAGATGGGGAAATTCTCTACGGCGCGCTGGGTCTCCGCCCCCCATCGCGCGGTTGCCGGCACCTGGATCTCGCCCATCGAATCGTGCTCGATGCGATACCCAATCGCAATATCGTGGGGACCGTCTGAGGCTCCTGTCACAGTCATGCAATTAACGTAGCGGCCAAGGCAACCGCCGTAACAATGTCGTTGGCGGTCGTTCGCATCATCGTAACGACGCCGCAATGTCCTAACTCCCTCCAGAAACTGCCGCATCGCAGGTGAGACACCATGTGCTTGCAATGCCATTGCAGGGCGGGTTAGGTTGCCGGGCACTGTGAGAGCGGGTGGGGGGAGCCTCAATTCTGGGGCTGCGCAAGGCCTCGCCGTCACGTCGTATGCGCCAAAGAGACGCGTACGCCTGGCGGCCATTTCGCTGACGGTCTCGGCCATGTTGGTGGCGGGAGTCACGACGCCCCTCATACTCTCGAGCGCGCCCGCCGGTGCAGATCAGGTCGCGACTTTGCAGGAGCGTGCCCAGTTCATCGCTGCAGAGATTCAGTCGGCCAACGTGAAGCTCCAAATTCTTGACGAGAACTACCTGCAGGCCAAGTCGAAAGTCGCGTGGCTCGCGAAGCTCGTGGCCAAGGCGACGACGGCAATCGGCCGGACGGAGGTGGCGCTCGGGCACGACCGGTCACACCTGCGCCGGGTTGCGATCGAGGCCTACGTCACTGGCAATGCGTCGCAAAGCCTGTCCGTTCTCTTCAACGGTTCACAACAGAACGCCGGAATGCAGCAGACCTACATTCAGGCGGCGTCCGGCAACCTGAACCAGTCGCAGACGACCGTGCTCATCGCCCAGTTCAAGCTCAAGAATCAGCGCAACACGCTCAACCACACCGAGACGATTGCGAAAGCCAACGAGCACACGATCTCCACCGACTTCGCCCAAGCCAAATCGATCGCCGCCCAGTTGGCCCAAGAGCAAGCTCAAGTAAAGGGTCAACTAGCGCAAGCGGTAGCGGCAGTCCAAGCGGCCGAGGCTGCGGCGCAGGCAGCAGCACTCGAAAAGGCCGCAGCTGCGGCCGCGGCCGCAGCGCAGAAGCAGCAGCAGCAAGAGCAGCTGCCTCCACCGCCTCCGCCACCCCCACCACCCCCACCGCCTCCGCCACCTCCGCCGGTGGCCTCGGGCGGCAGCTCGGGCGTCAGCTCGGGCGGCAGCGCCGCCCAGATCGCCGTGAACGCCGCCCAGAGCCAGCGCGGGGTCCCGTACGTCTGGGGAGGAGCCACGCCGGGAGTCGGCTTCGATTGCTCAGGGCTGACGATGTGGGCGTGGGGACAGGCCGGCGTCTCGCTCGATCACGGGGCTACGGACCAGTACTACGCGATCCAGCACGTCTCCATGTCCGACCTTCAGCCCGGCGACCTCATCTTTTACGGCGATTCCGGCTACCTCTACCACGTCGTGATGTACATCGGCGGCGGCGAGGTGGTGCAGGCCGAGGAGACGGGCACGAACGTGATGGACACCCCGCTATGGCCCGGTGCCTATGGCGCCGGGAGACCCTGAGGCACCAGCTCTCCCTGAGCAGTTCGACGCGGCTTTCGTCTGATCCTGCCCGGGCTTTCCCCGATCAGTGTCTGTTGACCTGGTCGTGCGCGGCCAAGGCTGTCGGCGGCGTCCGGCCGGCTGCCGCTCCGGCGGGTCCGGGGACGCCCGCGAAACGGTACGCAACCGCGTCCCGGCCCGCCTGGCAAACCCAAGCCCGGCCGGTATCGGCTCCGGTCATCCGGTCATAGACCGCCTCGGCGATGTCGCTCGGCGAGATCAGCGGGAAGTTCGCGGCTTTCGCCATCTCCTTCGCCTCGGCACTCAGCAATGGCGTGTCCACGAGGCCGGGGCAGATTGCATTGATCGTGATCGCCTTGGCTTGGAGTTGCGGTGCAAGGGCGCGCACCAGGCCGACCACCGCGTGCTTGGTCATCGCGTACACGGGATCGGGAGAGTACGAGATCAGACCCGCGAGCGAAGCGGTGGCGACGATAGCGCCGCCCCCGCGTGCCTGCATCGACGGCACGACGGCACGCACTCCGTAGAAGACACCGTCGACGTTCACGCTGACGATGCGGCGATAGGACTCGTCCGGCACGGTGACCACGTCCGCCTCGGGCGTGATGACACCCGCGTTCAGGAAGGCGAAGTCGATTCCACCGAAGGACTCGGCTGCGTCGACCACGATCCGGTCCCAGTCGGCCGGGTCGCCGACGTCGGCGCGGACGTAGCGAGCCCCGAGGTCGGCGGCGAGCTTTCGACCTGCCTCCTCGGCGAGATCGACGAGGAGGAGGGAAGCGCCCGCGGCCGAGAGCCGCCTTGCCGCGGCGAGGCCGATACCCGACGCGCCACCGGTTACCACCGCTACCTTGCCCTCGAGCGGGGATCGGTCACCCACACTTTCGCCCGCGATGCTCACTGGTCCACCTCCTCAGTCGTGCCGGCGCAGCGTAGTGGCGTCTCCGCCTACGCTGCTTGCCATGCGTGCAGCCATCGTCGAATCCGGTTCCGTCATTGTGAAAGAACGCCCCGACCCGGTCCCCGGGGCCGGAGAGCTTCTCGTCCAAGTCCAGGCTGCGGGTCTGAACGGTGCCGACATACTCCAGCGGGCCGGCGGCTATGCCGCCCCGCCGGGTTCACCCGCCGACATTCCGGGCCTCGAGCTTGCCGGTGTCGTGGCGGCGATCGGGCCCGGAGTCTGGCGCTTCGCCGTCGGCGACCGCGTCATGGCTGTGGTCGGCGGAGGGGCGCAGGCTGAGCTGGCGATCGTGCACGAACGAACGGCCCTGCCCGTGCCGGAGGCTCTTTCGCCCGTCGAGGCGGGCGGGTTCCCGGAGGCCTTCACGGTCTCCCACGATGCCCTCTTCACCCAATGCGGACTGGGATCGGGGGAGCACGTTCTCGTGAACGGGGCAGCGGGCGGAGTCGGCATCGCCGGGGTTCAGCTGGCGCTCCTCGCGGGCGCGTCCGTCGTCGCAAGCGTCCGCAACGCGGCGCTGAGAGACGCCGTCGCGGCGTTCGGCGCGACCGTCGTCGATCCGGCTGAGGCACCTGAACACGGCCCGTACGACGTCATCCTGGAGCTCATCGGGGCGCCGAATCTCCAGGCCAACATGGATTCACTTGCCACCGGCGGCCGCATTGCGGTCATCGGCGTCGGCGCCGGCGGACGTGGCGAGATAGACCTCCGCCAGCTCATGGGGCTGCGCGGACGCATTCATGGCTCCACGCTGCGAGCTCGCCCGCTCGAGGCCAAGGCCATTGCTGCGCGCCTCGTCGAGCGACACGTCCTGCCGCTCGTCACCGCAGGACGTCTCCGGGTCCCCGTCGAAGAGGCGTTCGCTCTGGCAGACGTGGAAGCGGCCTACGCACGGTTCACCGCGGGAGGCAAGCTCGGCAAGATCGTCCTCGATATCCCCGGTTGACACCTGACCAGGGCCCGATGGGTGCCTGCCCCGTCTCCGGTCCGACGCTCGAGGGCGAGCTGCTCTACACACCGAGCCCCGAGCGCATCAGCAGGGCACGGATCACCGACTATCTGGGCTGGCTCTCGGCGCACCGCGGCCTGCGGCTCGACGATTACGACGAGCTGTGGTCCTGGTCGGTCGCGGATCTCGAAGCCTTCTGGTCCTCGCTCTGGGACTGGGCGGGGATCCGGGCGTCCAAGCAGCCGGCCGTCGTGTGTGAGCGCGGGGCGGGGGCGGAGGGGGCACGTTTCTTCGTGGGGGCGGAGCTCAACTACGTCGACCAGGTGCTCAGAGCCTCGAAGGACGACGTTGCGGTCGTCACCGTCGACGACGAGGGCACCCGCGACGAGGTCACCTACGGCCAGCTCCTGGAGTTGGTCGGAGCGGCGGCGAGAGGGCTTGAGCGACTTGGGATCCACCAGGGCGACCGGGTCGCAGCCGTGCTGCCGAACGGGCTGCCGGCGATCGTCGCTTTCCTCGCCACCGTAAGCCTCGGAGGGATCTGGTCGAGCTGCGCGCCCGAGTTCGGCGCCGCCAGCATGGTCGACCGATTCAGCCAGATCGCACCCAAGGTGCTACTCGTTGCCGATGGCTATCGATACGGCGGGCGGATCTTCGATCTCACGGAGAAGACGAGGGCTCTCGCCAGAGCTCTCGGTGGGGGTCTCGTGACCGTGCTCGTACCCGTGCTGGGCGAGCCGATTGCGGCAGGAGGCTCCGGCCGAACGAGCGCGATGATCAGCTGGGCCCAGCTCTGCGGGGATCCGGGAACTCTCGAACCGGCCCAGGTCCCGGCCGACCACCCCCTCTGGATCCTCTACTCGTCGGGCACCACGGGCTTGCCAAAACCGATCGTCCACGGCCATGGCGGCATCGTGGCCGAGCACATGAAGGTCCTCACCTTGCATCAGGATCTCGGGCCCTCGGAGCGCTTCTTCTGGTTCACCACGACCGGCTGGATGATGTGGAACTACCTTGTCGGAGGCCTTCTCGTCGGCGCCACCATCGTCTGCTTTGACGGAAACCCGCTCTACCCCGACCCGATGCGCCTCTGGAGGGTGGCCGCCGACGAGGGCGTGACCTGCTTCGGCGTCAGCGCGCCCTATCTCGAGGCGTGCCGCAAACTGGGGCTCGTCCCGGGCGACGAGTGCGATCTGTCGAAGGTTCGAACGATCGGTTCGACCGGGGCGCCGCTGTCGCCCGAGGGCTTCGCGTGGGCGAGCGCCGCAGCCGGAGAGGGCGTGCTCATCGGGTCGATCTCCGGCGGGACGGACGTCTGCACGGGGTTTCTCACCTCCTGCCCCATCCTGCCCGTGCGCGCCGGCGAGCTCCAGTGCCGGGCGCTCGGCGTCGCGGTGGCCGCCTTCAGCCCCGACGGCCACCCGCTCGTCGACGAGGTCGGCGAGCTCGTCGTCACCGAGCCGATGCCTTCGATGCCACTCAGGCTGTGGGGCGACGACGACGGGACGCGGCTGCATTCCAGCTACTTCGCAGAGTTTCCTGGCGTCTGGCGGCACGGAGACTGGGTCAAGATCACTCCTCGCTCGACCGCCGTCGTCTACGGCCGCTCCGACGCAACCCTCAATCGCGGCGGCGTGCGCATGGGTACGGCGGAGCTCTACCGGGTGGTCGAGGCCGTCGAAGGGGTCACCGAGAGTCTGGCCGTCGACACAAGCGAGCTCGGACGTGAAGGCGAGTTGCTGCTGTTCGTCGTCGCCACGCCCCGGGGGCCGAGCTCGGAGGAGGACGCCGGCGAGGCGGTTGCTCCCTCGCCCGACGACCTCAGTGCCCGAATCAAGTCGGCTCTTCGTCAGGAGCTCTCACCGCGCCACGTACCGGACCGGATCATCGAGGTCCCTGCCCTTCCCCATACCCTGAACGGGAAGAGGATCGAGGTCCCGATCCGGCGGATCCTCCTCGGGGCGTCACCCACCGACGCCGTGGCCGTCGACGCCCTCGCGGACCCCGAGGCGCTCCAACAGCTCCTCGACGCCATCGACCGAGCCGGCCTGCGCTGAAGCCCGGCCGCGGAATCGGGAGGCGATCCTTCTCCGGGTTGATCAGCCTCTAACCTCGGTCCGGATGAGGCCGTCGAAACCGGAGCCGCGGGATCGAGCCGACCGTGACCTACCGACGCTGTGGACGCGGTTGCGGGACACTCCCGGAGGTCCACAGCTGGTACTGAGGGCGTTTCTCGGGGTGACCTTCACGTACGCCGGCCTTCAGAAGCTGACGAACCGTTTCTTCTTCAACGCCGCCAATCCAGGGTCGATCCAGGCGCAACTGCACGCGTCGATCGCGACGAGCCCGATCGGGCCACTCATTCGGTTGGCAGCGCACGCTCCGGTCGTGCTGGGCCTGATGATCGCGTTCGGCGAGCTGGCGGTCGGTCTCGGGACGCTCGTCGGGCTGTTCGGACGCGTTGCGGCCGCCGGCGGGATGGCACTGTCGCTCATCTTGTTCCTGTCGGTCAGTTTCAACACGACGCCTTACTTCCTCGGTTCGGACATCGTCTTCCTGTTCGCCTGGACTCCGCTTGTGATCGCAGGCTCCGGCTTATGGTCAGCCGATGCCGCGCTCGACAAGCGTCACGCGGAGGAGCGAGCCAGGGCAAAAGTGGCACCGGGCCGGCCCGCGCCCGAGCTGGATCGCCGGACGGCACTTCGCGAGCTGGCCTCCGGCGTCACGCTCGGGACCTTTGCCGCCGTGACGGCCGGCATTGCGGCGGCGATCGGGAGAATGTCCGGCACGGCATCGGGGCAGGCCGGCGCGGCGCCCAGGCCGACTGGCGGCTCGAACGGAACCGGTGCGCAGGGAAAGGCCATCGGGCTCGCGAGCGAGGTGCCGGTCGGCACCGCCCGGGAGTTCACGGACCCCGCACAGGGGATCCCCGCCTACGTGGTGAGACCTTCCGGGGACAAGTTCGTCGCCTTCAGCGCCGTGTGCACCCATGCCGGCTGCACGGTGGGCTTCTTCCAGCCGGCGCTGCAGTTTCGCTGCCCGTGCCACGGGTCGATCTACTCGGCAGTCACCGGCGAGGTCATTCAGGGACCGGCGGTAGAGCCCTTGCCGGGCATCCCGATCAAGAAATCGGCGAACGGAACTCTCCTTGCGGACGGCTGAAGGTCGCTTTCGATAGGGCAATTTCCGCCGGACCGATGGGTCCGCGGCGCGGGCGTTGAGTAGCATGCCCGGCGTGCCTGTTCTGTCCGTCGGATGTCACCTGTGGTGACCCGCTCGAGGCCGGCGGTCCGCTCGCCCTCCTCCTCCGGCAGTCGTGCCGCGCCTGCCCGGTCATCCTCAGCGGCCCGGTCATCCTCAGCGGCCCGGTCGTCGTCAGCGGCCCGGTCGTCGTCAGCCGCCCGGTCGTCGTCAGCCGTCCGGTCGTCGTCAGCCGTCCGGTCCTCCCGCCCCGGCCGGCTCGCGACCGCCTCCACCGGCGCCGGCGGGGGGGGCACCGACGCGAAGGCTGATGGGCGTCGTCTCCGTGCGGCTCGTAATCGCGAGGCGGTGGTCGGGGCGGTTCTCGACATCGTGCGCGAACGGGCGCCGGAGTCGATGAACATGCCGGGGGCAGCCGAGGTCGCCGAGCGCGCCGGGGTGTCCGAGCGGACCGTCTTCCGTCACTTCGCAGACTTGGACTCGCTGTTCCTTGCCGCTGCCGCGAGGCAACGGCCCGCGCACGATGCCTATCTCCGGCCCCGGCCCGATGCTCCTGACGTGGCGACCCGGATCGCATCGCTCGTGCGGTTGAGGTCGAAGCTGTACGAGGAGATCGCGCCCGTGAGAAGGGCCGCGATCCATCTCAGCCGCACGCGCCCCATCGTGCTGCAACAGCTCGAGCAAGCCCACGCCGCAGCACGAGCCCAGGTCGGCGACGTCTTCGCCCCGGAGTTGTCCCGCCTCGATGTCAAGCGCCGGACGCTCATGCTCGATGCGCTCGATCTCGCCACGAGCTGGACGTGCTGGGACACCCTGCGCGCCGGTCAAGGTTGCTCGGTGGACCGCACGCGAAAGGTGATCACCGAGACGGTGACGGCGCTGCTCGCAACGGTGCCGAAAGCCAAGCGTCGCTAGGACGACCCGATGGATCGAAGAGGTGTCGCTGCCAGGACCGCCAAACCCATCGGCGACCTTCCCGCGCACTTCATGCTCGATCCGGCGACCTACGAGCACGGTGCCTCGCTCGGATTCCCCGGATACGACTTCTACGTGTCGGGCCGAGGAGGGGTGCTGGGCAACGTGGACGCGGATGTCGTGTCGGCGGGCTTCGTTTTCTTCAACCCCACGGGGATCCGCGCCAGTTGGGAGCGCGGGCTCGACGTGATGCCCCCGGCCGGGGCTGCCGACGCCTTTGCCGGTTGCGGGTATCGCTGGTCGCAGACACATCTGCCGGACGGAGTCGACTTCTCCCGGCTTGGCGAGCTCGCCGGACGTGTCGTCTCGGAGGCGAATCCGGCGGGAGCACCGGTCTTCGCCGGGTGGCGAGCGCTCGCCAAACCGGATGAGCCCATGGCCGGCGCACTGCACGAGATGAACTGCCTTCGCGAGCTTCGATGTGCACTTCACGGTGCCGCAGTGCTTGCTGCCGGCTTGGAACCGATCCAGGCGCTCATGGTTAAGACCCCATCCATGGCGGGTATCTTCGGATGGAAGATGCCACTGCCTGACGCGGATCCCTTCCGGGGGCGTTGGCACGACGCCGAAACGGCTACCGACGGAGCCATGGTGCTCCGGCTGGCGGTCCTCGACGACTACGAGGCCGACGAGCTCGCCGATCTGCTCGACCAGACCCTCGCTGGCCTGCACTGACCTGGAGACGATCACCACATGACGATGCCCTATCGACGCCTCGGCCGAACCGGCCTCAAAGTGAGCCTGCTTTCGTTCGGCTCGTGGGTCACGTTCGGGCCCCAGCTGGACGGCGATCTCGCGCTGCGCTGCCTCGAGGCGGCGCGCGAGGGAGGAGTCAACTTCTTCGACAACGCCGAGTCCTATGCAGGAGGTAAGTCCGAGGCGATCATGGGCCGCGCTCTCAAGACGCTCGGATGGGCGCGCCATGAGTACATCGTGTCGAGCAAATTCTTCTGGGGAATCCACGACTCGCCGAATATGAGGAACACCTTGAATCGCAAGTATCTGATGCAGGCCGTGGATGGATCACTCGAGCGCTTCGGCCTCGATTTCCTCGATCTCATCTTCTGCCACCGCGCTGACCCGGAGACCCCGGTCGAAGAGACCGTCCAGGCGATGTCCGACATCGTCAGTTCCGGCAAGGCGCTCTATTGGGGTACCTCGGAGTGGGCAGCGGACGAGATCGTCGCTGCAATCGAGATCGCAGACCGGCACAACCTCCACAAACCGGTCATGGAGCAGCCGCAATACAACCTGCTGCGGCGCGACCGCGTCGAGCACGAGTACGCCCGAGTCGTCGCGGACTACGGCATCGGCCTCACGACCTGGAGCCCTCTCGCCTCGGGCCAGCTCACGGGCAAGTACCTCGACGGGATTCCGGAAGGCTCACGCGGCGCCCTTCCGGGATACGAGTGGCTGCGTCCGGCGTTCGAGGACGCGCGCAGCAACGAGAAAGTCCGGGCGCTGAAGGCCATCGCAGACGACCTCGGATGCCCGCTCGCGCAGCTCGCCATCGCCTGGATCGCCGCCAACCCCGCCGTCTCGACGGTCATCACCGGCGCGAGCCGCGTCGAGCAGGTCCAAGAGAACCTGCGCTCGCTCGAGGTGCTCGAGCGGCTCGACGACGAAGTCATGCGTCGGATCGACGAAGTGGCTCGCTGAGGTCGTTCCGGGCGCTGCGACCTCAGCCCGCGAGCGCCTGTACTTCCGCGATCGGCACCGACGTGCTCGGGGTGATCACGTGCAACGGCTCGCCCCAACCGCTGAACTTCGCGGAAATCGAACGCGAGCCGGTGCCGGTCGCCGTCGTCGTCCCGGCCACGAGGATCGGGAGTGCCTCTCCCATCGTCGCCACGTAGATCGTGAGCGTGAGACTGCCAGTACTTGTTTTCTCCGCCGCGTTGACAGCAACCGCGGCGTGCCCGGACTGGGTGGAGGTCTCGCCCCGGGTGAGTGTTCCGGGCAGCTTCACGAACTGCGTGGCCGCCGTGCCGACCTCCAGCGTTCCGGCAATGGTGCTGAAGCTCGTGTTCGACGAGGGCACCGAGATCCATTTGTCGGCGTACTGTGTCGAGAGCTTGGCGCTCAGTCCGGTGAAGCCTTCCAAGCCGAGGGCGTCGCCCTGGAAGAAGGCGGTCTTGCCCGACAGGATGAGCGTGACATGCCCGTTCTTCTTGCCCTCGCGGATCGTGACGTGCTGCTCGCCGCTGGAGGTGCCCACGTCGCCGACCACGACGACTCCGTTGCTCCCCTCGCCGGCCGTCTCGACGAAGTGAAACGAGCTCTGCTGTTTGGTTGCCGCCACGGCGGCCGCGACGATCTGTGCGCCAGACCTGGTCTCGATGCCGTTGTGCGAGTTGGGCGAGATCGTGGTGGTGCTCGCACTCGTGCTACTGGAGCCAGCGGACGATGAGCTCCCACATCCGGCCACGAACGCGATCGCGGCGGTCACAGTGACGAGCAGGAAACCTGGGCGCATCTCGTGACGCTACCAGCGAGCCTCGCGGCCACCCGGTCGGGCGCTTCGACACTCACCCACCGTGTCGTGGTGGTTCGCGCTCGAAGAGGTCGGGCGAGGCGGCGGGCGCGGGCAGCCACGAGCGGCGACCGACACGAGGTCCGCAGGCCTCGACCGCCGCCCGACGGCCGGCTGAGGCGCAGCACTCAGCTGGCGGCGCGGGTCACCTTGATGTCGCCGCTCACGGTCTTCGCCTGGATCAGGAGCTCGGGGCCGTCCGCCTCGCCCTCGAGAGCGACGGGACGGTCCGCCCCGACCTCGATGTCGGTGGACACCCGGCCGGACAATGATCCCGTGTCGAAACGGATGAGCGTCCCCGGAGCCACCGCTACGACGATGTCGCCGCTGACCGCGTTCAAGATGTAGTCCCCGCCGGCCGCACGGTCGATTCGCTGGTCGCCGGAAGCACTCTGGACGCTGGCGCCCTCGAATGCCTCGCCGAGGCGGACGTCTCCCGATGCGCTTTGGATGCGGATCGACTTCTCTGCCCGCTCGAGGTTGACGTTGCCCGACGCGGTCCAGATCTTGCCGCCGGCGCCGGTGACCCCGATCCGGACGTCCCCGGAGGCCGACTGCACCTCGATCAGGTCGCCGACGGCGACGAGATCGATGTCGCCACTCGCGGTGCGAACCTTGGCGGCGCCGGCAATGTCACCGAGCTCGACCTGGCCCGACGAGCTGCGAATGCTGGCGGTGAGGTACCTGCCCGAGGCTTCGACCGACGCCGAGGAAGTCGAGACGTCGAGGCGGGCATCCTCCGGCACTCGTACCGACACCCCGACCGCATTGCCGTTCCCCAACCAGAACCTCGCCTTTCCTCGACCCTGAGGTATCTCTACGATGATCTCGTGGCCCCGAGTGGTCGCCCGCTCGGTGATACGTGCCCGTCCGACGAGCTCCTCGGCGAGGTGGGTCAGCGCGACGACTCTCACGTCGGTGGTGGGCGCATCGTGGGTCTCGATCTCTACTTTTCCGCAGGCATTCTCCACTCGGAGGCTCACTGGCCCGGGCGTCTCGAAACTCTGCTCCACCGACCCCTGCGCCCGCGTGGCCTCTCCGGTCTCGGCGCTGTGCATCTCGCTCATTTCTGCTCCTCCATTCCCGTCATGCTCGGCCGTAGCCGGAAAGACGCTTGTGCGATTGTGCCGACCTGTCGCTCGACGCGCTGCGGCTCAGCGTGCGGACGATCCAAGTGTTTGTCGAGACACCGTCTCGCGCCGCCGCCTGCTCCATCCGCGACTTCAGCTGCTCAGGAAGTCGGAGGCTGATCCGCGCCGACTGGTCGTCGTCCATCTCGGTGTCGGCTCTCGATCCGACATCGTCGACAAAGACGAGCTCGGCGTCTCGGCCCGAGATGCGGAGCTCCACCCGTCCAGATGGCAGTTGATGCCCGATCTCGGACGCGGCCTCCCCGAGCAGGTCGAGGAGTCGCATGGTCGCCGGACCTCCGATCGCGGCCGCGAGGCGGGAAGCTGCCTCGACGACGGCCTCGTCGCCAAGGCCGGCGAGCCGTGTCAGATCCTCCTGAAGACCTTCGATGGCTCTTGACAGCTGCATGATGTCATCATGACATCATCTGGACGTCAGGTCAACTCCCTGTGCTCCCAATGGGAAAAGCCCAGCTCAGTCCCCCTCGGGAACGCAATGGTTGACACAGCTGCCGATCCCCTCGACCTTTGTCGTCATCACCTGGCCGGGGGCGAGGAACACCGGCGGATTGCGGCCCGAGCCGACGCCGCCCGGCGTCCCGGTCGATATCAGGTCCCCGGGCACGAGGGTGGAGAACTGGCTGATGTAGCTGACGATGGCGGCGGGACCGAAGAGGAGGTCCGACGTGCGCCCGCGTTGCATGACGACGCCGTCGACCTCGCAGCTCACCTCGAGGTCAACGCCGTCGCCGACCTCGTCTCCGGACACGAGCACCGGGCCGACCGGAGTCGACGCGTCGAAGGTCTTGCCCTGCAAGAACTGGGTCGTCCTCACTTGCCAGTCGCGCATCGAGACGTCGTTGACGACAGTGAATCCGGCGATCGCCTCACGTGCCTCCTCCAGGCTCGCGCGCCGGACGCGACGGCCGATGACGAGGCCGAGCTCGACCTCCCAGTCGACGGCATTGCTCACCGACGGAAGGACAAGGTCGTCGCGGGCCCCGATGAGACTCGACGCGAACTTTGCGAACAGCGTCGGATGGCTGGGGAATTCCCGAGTCATCTCGAGGATGTGGGCGCGGTAGTTCAGTCCCACGCAGAAGATTTTCTCCGGGTGCGTGACGAGTGGGGCGAACGACGCCTCGGCAAAGTCGAGCTCCTCGGTCGGCTCGAGGCTGAGCGCGCCCTCCACCCCTCGTCCCGGGGCAAGGACGGCACCGACGTCCGGCGCCGGAAGGAGAAGGAGACGGTCGCCCTCGACTCTGGCGGCGCGGGTCCCTCGGGCGGTCCGGACTGTAGCGAGTCTCATGAAGCTTCTCCTCCTCCGACAAGTTGCCAACACGACGGTCCGTCCGGCGACCTGACCTCTTCGACCACACCGCGCACCTCGAGAGCGCGGAGATGCGCCAAGGCCTCGAGCACTGCGGCGCGGCGCATGAATCCTTCAATGCTCGTCCACGGTCGCGACCATTTCATCAGTGTCGCCACCTCCCAGCCTGTCGTGACGCCATCGGCGAGCGCGGCCACCACCTCGGCGAACCGCCGTTCGTGATGTTCTTGCAGCTCGGCCACCCGAGCAGCCAGGTTGACGAAACGATGCTCGTGACCGGGCAGCACCTCCGTCGCCTGGTATCGGCCGACGCGCTCGAGCGAGGTCAGGAAGTCACCGAGGGGGTCGTCCCCAGCCTGGGGATGAAAGGAAATGTTCGGAGTGATGCGAGGGAGCACATGGTCGCCGGAGAGCATCAGCTGGTTGCCGGCCTCCCAGAGGCACAGGTGCCCTGGCGAGTGGCCCGGTGTCCAGATGGCAACGACATCCCAGCCGGGGATGTCGAGCTTGTCGCCGTCCTCGACGAGGATGTCGGGTGTGGCCGCCGTCACGAGCGGAAGCACCGGCATGGCGGCGCGCTGGAGCGCCTGGAGCTCATCGGACGGAGCGCCGGCGCGCTGCAACATCGCGCCCATCATCTCGACGAGAGAGTCTGGGTCGACGTAGCGGTCGTGGATCAGCGCTGCGTCCGCGGGATGGAGGCCGATCCAGGCCCCTGACGCCTCCCGAACGCGGCCGGCGAGGCCGTAGTGGTCCGGGTGCAGGTGCGTCACCACGATGCCCTGTACCTCTCCAACCGATGTTCCAGCGTCGGCGAGCCCGGCACCGAGAGCGGCCCACGCCTCCTCGGTGTTCCATCCCGTGTCGACGATGTAGGGGCCACGGTCGGTCTCGAGGACGTAGACGAAGACATAGCGCAACGAACTCGAAGGGATCGGTACCGGAATGCTCCAGAGGCCCGGGCGGACTCGCTCAACGGGCGGCATCGATGAGGGCAAGGCGGCTACCTCTCGGAAACGACGGAGGGACGAGACGAACGGGAACTGATGAAAGGGGGGCGCGGTTGGACGCGGGTCAGCCTACGGCGCGAGGCCCGGAGGGATGCGCACGATCGCGCAACTCGGCTTTTGCGACCTTGCCCATGGCGTTGCGGGGCAGGGCGTCCACGAACTCGATGCGTTTGGGAACTTTGTAGCCCGCGAGGAGGCTGCGGACGACCTGCCGCAGGTCGTCAGCCCCCGGTCGGTGACCGGGCTGCGGGACGACGAAGGCGACGACAGCCTCCCCGAAATCGGGGTCCGGCATGCCGATGACGGCGCTCTCGGCCACTCCGTCGATCGCGTCCAGCACGAGCTCGACCTCCTTCGGATAGACGTTCAGTCCGCCCGTGATGACGACGTCCCTGGAACGACCGACGAGCTCGAGGTATCCGTCTCGGTCAAAGCGGCCGAGATCCCCGGTCCGAAAGAACCCGTCGCGGAAGAGCCCCGCCGGCTCGGGCTCGGGCTCGTGCTCGTGCTCGTGCTCGTGCTCGTGCCAGTATCCCGAGAAGACGCCTGGGCCCCGGACCTCGATCTCGCCAGTGAGCCCCAATCCTGTCGGCTCTCCCGTCTCAGCGTCCATGACGCGAATCTCGACCCCCGCAAGCGGTAGGCCGACGGTGCCGGGACGCCGCTCCCCGCTCAAAGGGTTCGAAGTAAGCATCAAGGTCTCGGTCATCCCGTAGCGCTCGAGGATCGAGTGCCCGGTACGGAGGAGGAACTCCTCATGCACCGACGCCGCCAACGGGGCCGAGCCCGATACGAACAGGCGCATCGACGCGCAGTCCCGCGCCCCGAATCGGGCCTGCGCCAAGAGCCGCGTGTAGTACGTCGGGACTCCCATGAAGACGCTGCAGCGACCGATCGCGTCGAGGACGCCGTCGACTTCGAAACGCGGCAGGTATTCCATCGAAGCCCCGCTGCCGAGCACGCAGTTGAGGGCCACGAACAGCCCGTGGGCGTGGAAGACGGGCAGCGCGTGCAGGAGGACGTCGTCGGAGGAGAAGCCCCAGGCGTCGATCAGTGCCACCGCGTTCGAGGCGAGGTTCCGGTGACTGAGCACCGCCCCCTTCGGGCGCCCGGTGGTGCCGCTCGTGTACAGGATCGCGGCCGTCTCGTCGGCTCCGCAATCGGTGTCCTCGAAGGACGAGCCGGAGGCACCCGGCAGGACCTCGGGCCTCACCAGATCGGCGAGCACGGCGTCGGTGACGACGAGCGACGGGTCGAGGTCCTCGAGGAGGAGGGCAACCTCGTGGGGCGTTGCAGCGGGATTGAGCGGTGCGAACACGACTCCGGACCGCACGCAAGCAAGGTAGAGCAGCACCACTGCGGGTGACTTCTCGGTGCGCACCGCGACCCGGTCGCCTCGAGCCAGGCCACGCGCCGCGAGTTCGGCCGCCAAGGCGCTTGACCGGCGCCAGGCGTCGTCGTAGGAGTAGCGAATCCCGTCAGGCGTCGCAAGCAGCCGGGCGCCCCCGTCAGCCGGACGCCCCGCCGAGAACAGCGCCCACAAAGTGTCCGGCGCCGCGCGGGACTGCACCGCCCCCGGTACGAGCCGGTCACGCCGCATCTGTCGTCGAGCTATCGCCGCACCCTACGCGACGCGCGCCCCCCGGTCTGCCAAGGGCGACCGTAGACTCGTCCGGAACGCATCGAGACGCATCGAATTGCTGTGATTCCAGCGCCGGGCCGCTGGGCAGGCATGGGGCCGAGGAGGGCTGGAGCGAGATGACCGATTTCAAGTTCCTGATCTACGAGAGCTTCGACGACGGGCAGATCGTCCGCATCCTGCTCAACCGGCCGGAGGCGCGCAATGCCCAGAGCCGGGGTCTGCTCGTCGAGCTGGACGACGCTTTCGCGGCTGCCGAGGCGGACGACCAGGTCCGGGTCGTGATCCTCGGTGGAGCCGGCACGATGTTCTCGTCCGGCCACGACATGGGGTCGCCCGAAGCCATGGAGGAGTACGCACCCGGACCGAACCAGCATCCGACGAGCCGACTCCGTGGCGGGACGCGCCGCGGGTTGGAGAGCCGGATGCTGCAGGAATGGCACTACTTCTTCGACAACACCCGCCGATGGCGAAATCTCCGCAAGATCACCGTCGCACAGGTGCACGGCCCGGTCTACGCGGCAGGGTTGATGCTCATGTGGTGTTGCGACCTGATCGTCGCGGGGGAAGGAACCCGATTCGCCGATGTCGTCGGCACTCGGCTCGGCATGTGCGGTGTCGAGTACTTCGCGCATCCGTGGGAGTTCGGTCCGCGCAAGACCAAGGAGCTGATGTTGACCGGGGACTCGATCGACGTCGAGGAGGCGTACGCGCTCGGAATGGTCAGCAAGGTGTTTCCCGTCGACGAGCTCGGCGAGCGGACACTCGAGTTCGCCCGCCGGATCGCGAAGCTCCCTACGGTGACGGCATTGCTCATCAAGGAGGCGGTGAACCAGAGCGTCGACAACCAAGGTTTCCAGAACGCGCTCACCGCCTGCTTCAGCCTGCACCAGATGAACCACGCCCATTGGGCAGAGGTGACCGGGGGTTCCTGGGTGGCGACACCGGAGTTCGGGGTGCCCTCCTGGGGGTCGGCGCCCCCGGTCGTCCCCGCCCTGCGCAACGAGGTCCAAGCGGCCCCGCCCCCCCGGGGCCCCTAGCGGCGCCGAAGGCCCTGCACCACGAGCTGCGGCTCGGTCTTCTTGGCCAGTTCGATGGGCTGCCCGCAGTCCGGCACAGGAACCTCCCTTCCGACCCGCACGACCGCCTCCCAGGTTGCCGTGCGCCCGCCCGGTTCCTCGACGACGAGCTCGGTCAGCTCGCCCCGAGCCGAGCCGAAGCGCGGCATCTCGAAGAGGGGCCAGCCCATCTCGCCCAGCACGGCACGCTCGAGCGCCTGGATCGCCGGCGAGGCCATCCCCGCGCAACCGCGGTAGCGCGGCAGGAGGTCCTCGATGGGCCCATTCCCCCGGACGACCCGCTCGAGCGCGTCCCTGTCGCAGAAGGCCCACGAGGTGCCCTGAGGCAGCACGACCGCAGTCGCCGCAAAACGATGCCCGCCCGTATGGCTCGTCCTCCACACCCGCACGTCCTCCCCGAGCGAGCCGGGGTCGGCCATCAGCTCCTTGGCAAGTACTGTCCCGAGCGAGCCGCAGCATCGGTCCCGGCGCCCGTGGGAGCAGACGAGAAGATCGGTGACGGGATCGTCGGTGATCGTCGCCTCGCCGACGATCGCGAGCGCAGCGGCCACCACCTCCTCGGGAGCGACCTCTCGCTCCGCCCGCTCAAAGCGTGCGCCGCCCTCGGCCGGCCACTTGTAGGCGATCACGTGACTCGGACCGCACGCTTCAGCCGGCACCAGCCCCTGGAGGCGCATGCCGGCGTCGCGGACCGCCGCTACGACCGGTGCCAGCGCCGGCACCTCGCTCATGTCGCGTGGCCAAGGAAGCGGCCACTCGACAAGGAGGTAGCCCCGATAGCAGCCGGCCGTGCCGATCGGGTCGAGGTGCTGGTCCCGGGCCCACGAAGAGCAGAGCAACGCCGGTCCAGAGGCACTCGAGCTTTCCCGTCCGATACCTGTGGTCACGATTCGGCACCCTATCGGTGCTGCACGGGACTGGTCGCAGGCGGTGGTCGTGACCGGCCGTTCGAGGTGGCTCGAGGGAGTGGTCACGGGCCGCGATCGTGAGCAGCCGTGCGCCGTGGCTCGACGCGCCCAGCCGCGAATGCGAGGATTCTGAGCCGTGACGATCGTCCCCCGCCGCCAGGTACTGAAAAGTGCTGGGTTAGCTGGGCTTGCGATCCTCCTCCCGCCTGAAGTGCTCGCCGCCTGCAGCGCCACGTCCGCACCCGCAAAGGGGAAGCCGCCTCACCGACGGGTGGGCGGGCGAACCTGGCTCGTATTCGACGCCCATGAGGCCGATGTCGTCGAGGACGCGACCGCACGACTCATTCCCGGCCCGCAGGACGATCCGTCCGAGGCAGGTCATCCCGGCGCTCGCGAGGCGAATGTCACCCGGTACATCGACACCGTGCTCGGGGCGCTCACGATCATGCCGGCCAAGATCTTCGCCGGCGGGCCCTTCAGCGACCGGGCCGGCTCGAAGCTTGACGACATGGCCTCGTTCCTTGGCCTGACGCCGGCGCAAACCCATGCCTGGACACGGCGTCTCGCCACCTTTCGCGGTCAGTACCGCCAGGGTGTCAAGACACTCGACAAGATCGCGGGCGGCGACTTCACGAGCCTGAGCGGCGCAAGGATGGACGCGATCCTTGCCCAGGATCCCGGCGGCTTCATGACGCTGCTGTTCGGGCATGCGATCGAGGGAATGTATTCGGTGCCCGAGTACGGCGGGAACGCAGGTCTCGTCGGCTGGCACGAGATCGACTGGCCTGGCGACCAGCAACCGCGTGGCTTCACCGACGCCGAGGTGAGCCTCTCCGACGGGCCCGACGCCTACGTGCCGGCGGGCATCGGCAAGCAGCTGATCAAGCTGCTCGGCATCTCGCCCTGATGAGCCAGCGAGCCCTCGTCGTGGGCAGCGGCGCCGGCGGCTCGGTCGCGGCGATGGTGCTGGCGAGAGCCGGATTCGATGTCACGATCTTCGAGAAGGGCGCCAACTACTTCACCGATCTCGCCTCCGACCGGCCGGGCACGGTGTTCTCGAACGACGAGCTGAAGATGGACCGTTACTTCTCGCTGCCCGACCCGTCTTCCGAGCCCCGGGTGTACCGGTCCTCGCCGCAGGCACCGCCGATCACGGGCGCCGTGCAGGACCTGCCGCAAACCGTCGGCGGCGGGTCGGTCCACTGGGACGCGAAAACGCCGAGATTCTGGGACATCGACTTCAAGAAGCTCTCGATGCTGGGCCCGGTGCGCGGGGCGAACATCGCGGACTGGCCCTTTGACTACGACGAGATCTCCCCCTACTACGACCAGGTCGAGGAGCTGATCGGCGTTGCCGGCGACGTCCACCTCTTTCCCGCCGATCCGACACTCGCCCACGCCCCCCGCTCCAGGCCGCTGCCGATGCCGGCGGGTCCGCCTCAGTACTCGTCCGCTCTGGTCTCCGAGGGTTGCCGGCGAGTCGGCCTGCACCCGTTCATCGCCCCGATGGCGATCAACAGCCGGAGCTATGCGGGCCGCCCGGCCTGCAACAACTGCGGTTTCTGCTCGGGCTACGGGTGCCCCATCCAGGCCCGGGTGGGAGCGCTCGCGCCGCTGCGAGAGGCGCTTCGAGCCGGCGCCGAGCTGCGGTCGGGTGCCATGGTCGTCAAGGTCGACACGAACGGCCGCAAGGCGACCGGCGTCACCTGGCTCGACGCTCAGAACAAACCCCATACCGAGACGGGTGACATCGTCGTTCTGGCCGCCCTTTCGATCGAGACCGTCCGGCTCGCGCTGCTCTCCGGGCTACCGGACCCCTACGACCTCGCCGGCCGCCAGCTCATGTTCCACTGGTTCACCGAGGGGTCGGGAATCTTCTTCTCCGAACGCCTGCACAACTACCGCGGGCGCGACCACACCCACGACATCGACGACTTCGCCGATCCGGATTTTCCGGGCGCCCGCAAGGCGGCCAAGGCAGCCGGCCTGCCGTACTTCCGCGCCGGCAAGTGCGAGCTCGGCGGGACACAGCGTCCCCTCGACGAGGCGCGCAGCTACCAGGAGGTGCTGCGGCTGCTCGCACCGCAGAAGCCCTTCGGTGCGGACTTCAAGCAGCTGATGCGTGCCAGCCTCCTGAGAGACCGGCTCTGTGGTGTCGAGCTGATCGCCGAGGACCTTCCCTACGCGACCAACCGCGTCGACCTCGACCCCTCGGTGCGCGACTGGCGCGGCATCCCCGTCGCGCGCATCACCTACGGGCCCGGGCCGTCGGAGATCGCCGCCCAGGCGTTCTACCTGCCCTGGGTCGTGAAGCTGCTGAAGGCCGCCGGGGCCGACGTGGCGATCGCGGTGCCGGAGATCGCCTCGACCCGGTTCCCCATTGCACAGGATCAGGTGCCGGCGACCGAGCACGTGATGGGCGGGATGCCGATGGGGGCCGACCCCCGTACGAGCGTGACCGACGGGCAAGGGCGCCATCACCACCTCGACAACCTCTTCGTTGCCGATGGCGCCGTCTTTCCGAGCTCGGGCGGACACAACCCGACGCTCACGATCATGGCGACGGCGCTGCGCCAGGCGACGATATGGGCCGGCGCAGACTGAGCCGGCCGCGGGCGCGAGAAGAAGGGACCTCCGGATTCATTCGGTAGCCTCGTTGTGGCGGTCGACCTACGGGCGCCGCCACGCCCAGGCAAATGCAGACGATCCCCGACTCCACTGAAGGACCACCTTCGGGCACCGACTCGGCCGGCAGCACGCGCGCGCCGTTTGTGCCGGAGCCGGAGAGGTCGGAGTACAAGGCCCCCACGGCGACCATCGACCCGGACTCCTCGAAGTCCTGGCTGAAGCGGGTGCTGCCGATCCTCCGCTCACACCAGCGCATCTTCGGCACGTCGCTCGTGCTTGCCTTTGTCGGCCTCGTGCTGCAGGTTCAGATCCCCAACCTGTTGAACCGGGCGATCGACAATTCGATCCAGCACCACTCGGTCCCGCTCAGCTTCTACGTGTCGTGGATCCTCGCACTCGGCGGCATCGGCGGCGTCACGGGCTACTTCTCCCGCCTGTTCCTCTTCAAGACGGCGTACAACATCGAGTACGACCTGCGGAACGTGATCTACGAGCACCTGACGCGGATGTCGTTTCCCTTCTACGACCGCGTCCAGTCGGGCCAGCTGATCTCGAGAGCGAACTCCGACATCCGGTCGGTGCAGATGTACATGACGTTCGCACCCCTCATCCTCGTCCAGTGCGGCATTGCGGTCGTCGCGTTCGGATTCATGTTGTCCATCAACGTCGTCCTCGCCTTCATCGCCATGGCGACGATGCCCCTCGTCTACTTCGCCGGCGTGGGCATGCGGAAGTCGATGTTCCCCGTCTCCTGGCTGATCCAATCCCGGCTCGCCGATGTCGCGACGGTCGTCGACGAGAACGTCAACGGCGTGCGTGTCGTGAAGTCCTTCGCCGCTGAGCCCTACCAGCTCCGCTCGCTGGCCAGGGCGGCGGACAAGCTCCAGTGGGCGTACGTCAAGGACGCCGACCTGCGGGCGAAGTGGACCCCGACGCTCCAGAACCTGCCCCAGGCCGGCCTCGCGCTCGTCCTTCTCTTCGGTGGCTACATGGTGATTCACGGACACCTCGGCGTGGGAGCGATCCTCGCCTTCAACGCCTACCTGCTGATGCTGCAGGCACCCTTCATGATGCTCGGAATGCTCGTCATGATGGGCCAGCGAGCCGCGGCTTCGGCCGAGCGCCTCTACGAGATCCTCGACGAGCAGCCGACGATCGCCGATCGGCCCGGGGCGATCGACCTCGTCGACTGCCGAGGCGACGTCCGTTTCGAGACTGTCGAGTTCGCGTACGGCGACAGCAGCCCGCCGGTTCTCTCCGGGTTCAACCTTCACCTGCGCCCGGGGGAGACCGTGGCCCTCGTCGGTCGTACCGGCGGCGGGAAGTCGACGGTCGCCCGCCTCCTCGACCGCTTCTACGACGTGACGGGTGGAGCCGTCCTGGTCGACGGGCACGACGTCCGGGACCTGACCCTCGCGAGCTTGCGCGCCAACGTCGGGATCGTGCTCGACGAGCCGTTCCTCTTCTCGTCCTCGATACGGGACAACATCACCTACGGCCGACCCGGGGCAACCATGGCCGACATCGAGGCCGCCGCGGCGGCCGCAGGCGCGGACGAGTTCATCGGCGATCTGTCCGAAGGTTACGAAGCCATGGTCGGCGAGCGTGGCTACACCCTCTCGGGCGGCCAGCGCCAGCGGATCGCGATCGCCCGCACCCTGCTCGTGAATCCGCCGATCCTCATCCTGGACGACGCCACCAGCGCCGTCGACGTCCAGATCGAGCAGCAGATCCACTCGGCTCTGCGGACATTGATGAAAGGGCGCACGACGCTCATCGTCGCTCACCGCCTCTCGACGATCAGCCTGGCCGATCGCGTCGTGTTGCTGGACGAGGGGCGGATCGTGGCGGACGGGACACACAGCGAGTTGCTCGCCAGCACGCCGCTGTACGCAGAGGTCCTCGCGCAGGCAAACGACGAGGAGTCGCTGAGCACGGGCGGTACCCCCTGATGGCATGGGGAGGCGGATTCGCTCCGCCGATGGGGGGCCAGCCGATGGGTCGTGCCGGCGGCGCGCCGGGCCTTCCTTTCGGAGGGATTCCGCCGGAGCTCCAGAGCGGCGTCGACGACCTCTTGACCGAGGAGCCCGACCACGGCGAGCCGTCAGCCTCGTTCAGTCAAACCGCCGATGCCGGCGATCAGCGCCGGCTGACGCTGTGGCGCCTCTTGCGGCAGTACCCGCACATGCTGGTCATGGCGGGCGTGATCGTGACCGTCACCAGCGTCATCACGCAGGCCGGGCCGAAGTTGACCGAGATCGCCATCGACGACGGCATGTCGCCAGGCCACGAGCACTTCTCGATCGTCGTCCTCGTAGCCGGCCTGTACCTCGCCTCCGTCGCCGCCTCCGCACTGCTGCAACGCGCGGGCGTCAAGGTCACCGGCCGGCTCGCCGCCTGGGTCATGAACGACCTCCGGACGAGGGTGTTCTCCCATCTCCAACGATTGTCGCTCGACTTCTACACCGCCGAGAAGGCGGGCGTGCTCATGAGCCGGATGACGAGCGACATCGAGAACCTGCAGCAGCTCTTGCAGGACGGGCTCGCCCAATTCGCGATCCAGGGCCTGACCATGGTCGTCATCACTGCGGTCCTTTTCAGCATGGACGTGCGCCTCGCCTTCATCACCGTCGTCCTCATCGTGCCGGCGCTCGCCGGCATGTCGCTCTGGTTCCGCCGAGCGTCCGAGCGCGGCTACGACCGGGTCAGGGACGGCATCGCAAACGTTCTCACCGACCTCTCCGAGAGCCTGCACGGGGTGCGAGTGGTGACGGCCCACAACCGCCAGCGGGCCAACGTCGTCCATCATCGCAACGTCGTCGGGCGCTACCGCGACGCCAACAACTACACCGCCCAGATCAACGCCGTGTACGGGCCCAGCACCCAGCTGCTCGGGGTCGCCGGGCAAGCTGTCATGCTCGGGGTCGGGGGTGACATGGTGCTCCGAGGCTCGCTCAGCCTCGGAGCCCTCGTGGCGTTCTTCTTGTACCTGAACCGGTTCCTGCAGCCCATTCAGCTGCTGGTGCAGCAGTACAACACCTATCAGCAGGGTCAGGCGTCGGTGCTCAAGCTGCGCACACTTCTCGAGACCGAGCCTTCCGTGACCGAGTCGCCGGCCGCCGAGGAGCTGCCGCTGGTCAAGGGAGAGATCGTCTTCGAGGACGTCTTCTTCGGCTACGACCCGGCGGTGCCGGTGCTGATCGACGTGAACCTTCGCATCAGCGCCGGCGAGACGGTGGCGTTCGTCGGCCCGACGGGAGCGGGGAAGTCGACGATTGCCAAGCTGATCACCCGTTTCTACGACCCGACGGCAGGACGGGTCCTCATCGACGGGCACGACCTGCGCTCAGTCACGATGTCGTCGCTCCGGCGGCAACTCGGGGTGGTTCCTCAAGAGCCGTTCCTGTTCGCGGGCACCATCCGCGACAACATCGCGTTCGCCCGACCCGACGCCACCGACGCCGAGGTGGACGAAGCGGTCCGCGCGGTGGGTCTCGTCGAGCTCGTCGAGAGCGTGCCCGATGGTTTGAGCTCAATCGTCCAGGAGCGGGGTCAGTCGTTGTCGTCGGGCGAACGCCAGCTCGTCGCCCTGGCCCGGGCGTTCCTCGCCCATCCGCGCGTGCTCGTGCTCGACGAGGCGACCTCCAACCTCGACTTGCAGTCCGAGACGAAGATCGAGGCGGCGCTCGACATCCTCCTCGAGGCTCGGACGGCCGTGCTGATCGCCCACCGGCTGTCGACGGCCATGAAGGCCGACCGGATCGTCGTCGTCGTCGACGGCCGGATCGCCGAGGAGGGACCGCACGAGCAACTGGTGGCGAGCGGCGGCCTCTACGCCGAGATGTACGCCACCTGGGTCAATCAGTCGAGCGGCGAGGAGGACCAGGTCTCTTCGAAGGGCGCTTGAGCGCTTCGCCGTCACACGCCCACAGTCGCCAGCGCCTGCCCGAGATCGGCCAGCAGGTCGTCGGTCGCCTCGATGCCGGCGCTGAACCGGATGAAACCCGGCGACACGGAGTCGCCGCCCCAGCGCTCGCGGCGCTCGGCCGTCGATCCGACCCCTCCGAAGCTGGTCGCCTCGTCCACGAGCCGGCAACCGGTCAAGAATCGCCGGGCGGAGTCGGCATCGGCGAGCTCGAAGCTGACCACGCCTCCGAAGCGAGTCATCTGCCGGCGGGCGAGCGCGTGGCCCGGATGCCCGGCGAGGCCCGGGTAGCGCACCGACGAGACCGCAGGGTGCGCCTGCAGCATCGACGCGACGGCGAGCGCGTTGTCGCACTGGCGGGCGAACCTCACCCCCAATGTGGCGAGCGAGCGGTTCGCCAGCCAGACCTCTTGCGGACCCGGCACACCACCGGTCAGGGTCCGCCAGGCAGCCAGGCGCGCCGCGAGCTCAGGGTCAGCGGCGGTGAGGTGACCGAGGACGAGGTCGCTGTGGCCGGTCGTCGCCTTGGTGTCGGCAGAGACCACGACGTCGGCGCCCAGCTCGAGCGGTCGTTGGCCGAGCGCGGTCGCGGTGCTGTTGTCGACGACCACGGTGGCACCTCTTCGGTGTGCCACCGCCGAGAGCTCGCCGATGTCGCAGACGTCGAGGTGCGGATTGCTGGGCGACTCCAACCAGAGCACATCGGCGCGGCCGGCGAGCTCGAGCAATTCGGCGCTCGCGGTCGGTGCCGAGAGCACCTCGACTCCGATCACCCCCAGATAGCTCGACGCGAGAAGCCGTGTCGCGTAGTAGCAGTCACTCGGGAGCACGAGCGACTGACCGGGGCGCAGGAGCATGAGCAGCGTCGCCGACACTGCCGCCATCCCCGACGCGAACACGAGAGCCGTCCCGCCGTCGAGAGACCCGACGGCCTCCTCGTAAGCCGACCAGGTCGGGTTGTGGTAGCGCCCGTACACGAACGGCACGTCCGTCGGGTCGTCCGAGAGGTGGTAGGCCGCAGCGTACGTCGGTCCCGGAAGGAAGGGACGGCCCTGCTCGGCGGCAGGCCTTCCTGCGCGAACGACGCGAGTGTCGTCGGAGTCCGCCGGGTTCACCGCCCCCATATAAGCCGAGCACCGGCCGCCTGCACGGCGCAACCATCTACCTGCCGCGCGATCCTTGAGTCATGACAGAGAACGGGTTCGACCTGGACAAGACCTACGTGCACCTCGGCTCGGGCCCGATCGCGGTCCCGTTGCCGAACTTCACCTGGAGCGCAGAATATTTGGAGGAGTACTCGAGCCGTTTCGCGAACGACGGCGACGAGGGCCGGATCGTGTGCGTCACCCCTCAGACGAAGACCTGGTCCGACTGGGAACGCCATCCGGCCGGCGACGAGGTGGTGGTGTTGCTCTCCGGCCGGGTGGACGTCATCCAGGAATTGCCCGACGGCCAGCGCGTCGTGGCGTTACTGCCAGGTCAAGCCGTGATCAACCCGAAGGGCGTCTGGCACACGAGCGACGTGCACGAGCCGGGCGACGCGTTGTTCATCACTCCGGGCGCCGGAACCCAGCACAAGGGCCGCTGACAGCCCAATTTCGCTAGTCGCCGGGAGGTGCTTTGGGCCTAGACTCATGCTCACGACGTCTCGCGGAGGAGCCGCAATGGATCACACGAGTTCGGGTCCTGCGGTGAACCCGGGACCCGACGCAGCGGACCTCGCTGCCGCCTCCCTCGCCATGGCGCGGCGGTTTGCTGCCGGTGCCACCCTCTGGTGCGCTTCGCCCGCGTGGCCCTCGCACGCCCAGCATGTCGCGGTCGAATTCGTTCACCCGGTGATCGTCGGAAAGCGCGCCCTTCCGGCCGTCACGGTCGGAGGGGACCACCCGCTCGAGAGCCTGCGGCAGCTCGCACGTTCGGGCGACGTCCTGCTCCTCGTCTCGAGATCCGACGAGCCCGCGGCTGCGGCTCTCCCGCAACGCGCACGCGCGTGGGGCCTGCTCACGATCTGGATCGGTGCCGGCCCGAGACCGGAGCCAGGGGCGGCCGATTATGTCCTCTGGGTGGACGAGGACGAGACGATCTCCTCCTACGGCGGGCGGTTCGTCCTTCTGTACCACCTGCTCTGGGAGTTGACCCACGTCTGTTTCGAGCACCCCGGTCTCCTCAAGCCCGAGCTCGCCGAGTGCACCGAAGAAGTCTGCATCACGTGTTCGGACGAAGGACGCCTCGGAGAGATCGTCGCCGTGCGCGCCGACGGGCAGGCGCAGGTCCGCACGCCGGCCGGCCTGGAAGCAGTGGACACCACCTTGATCGACGATGCCCGCCCGGGCGACCTCGTGCTGATCCACGCCGGTGCCGCCGTGACGATCGTCGAAGGTTCGGCCTGATGAGCCCGGAGGGCACCGACTTCCTCTATCCCTTCATCGAAGCCGACGAGCACGACGTCGGCGCGTTGCTGAGCGACCTTGCGGCATCGGCCACCGGCAAAGCCGCCGAGAGCGCCCGGCTACGCGACCTCACGCTCGAGGCCCTGCGCACCGATCTCGATGAAGCCGGACGGGCGCTTGCGGATCGTTTCGTCGCCGGCGCTCGGCTCTACACCTTCGGCAACGGCGGCAGCTCGACCGATGCCGCCTCGATGGCGGCGCTGTTCGGACAAGCTCCGTCCGGCGTGGCACTGCCCGCCCGTAGCCTCGTCGCCGACCAGGCCGTGCTGACCGCGATCGGAAACGACGTCGGCTACGAGCTCACGTTCTCCCGCCAGTTGATCGCGTTCGCCAATGCCCCTGACATTGCAATGGGTTACTCGACGAGCGGGAATTCGGAGAACGTCATCCGGGCCTTCGAGGAGGCCAAGCGCCGCGACCTGCTCACCGTCGGCTTCGCGGGATACGAGGGTGGCCAGATGGCAGCCTGCGACGCGCTCGACCACTGCTTCATCGTCCGGTCCCACAGCGTGCACCGGATCCAGGAGACCCAAGCGGCACTCAGCTATCGCCTCTGGGAGACCGTGCAGGATTGCCTGGCGCCGGGCGGAGAGCGCCCGGAGCCGCACGGCCTACGACTCGAGCCGGAGGAGGCACGTTGACCGACGAGGACCCAGGTCGAGACGACTCGAGGACGGGCGCGGGCTCGAGAACCTCGAGCGAGTCCGTCAGCGGGCGCGAGGCGGCGGTGCTCGAGCGGATCGAGACCTTCCGGCGCCGGAGGCCCCGTTTTCGCGACGACATCGTCACCATGGCTCACGGCGCCGGTGGCAAAGCGTCGGCCGCGCTGATCGACGCCGTCTTCCTGGACGCGTTCGGCGGCCTCGAGCGCCCCCCGCTCACCGATTCCGCGTTGATCGCCCTGCCGGGCGGCGAGACACTCGCCTTCACCACCGACTCGTTCGTCGTCAAGCCGCTTCGCTTCCCCGGCGGGTCGATCGGGCACCTTGCGGTTCACGGCACGGTCAACGACCTCGCCGTCATGGGCGCTCGGCCGCAGTGGCTCTCGGCTGCGTTCGTCCTCGAGGAGGGATTCGCCGTCAGTGAGCTCCGCAAGGTGGTCGCCGACATGTCCGAGGCAGCCAGTAGGGCGGGTGTGGCCATCGTCACCGGTGACACGAAAGTGGTCGACCGGGGCGCGGCCGACGGGCTCTATGTGACGACGGCGGGAATCGGCCTCATCCCCGCCGGGCGCCGGCTCGGAGCCGACCTTGTCGAGCGGGGCGACCGCATTCTCATCTCCGGCACCATCGCCGATCACGGGATGGCGGTGATGCTGGCGAGAGGCGACCTGGCGCTCGAGGCCGACCTCAAGTCCGACACCGCCCCGGTGACCGAGCTCGTCGAGGCGCTGTTCGCGGCGGCGCCGTCGACTCGTTGGCTGCGAGACCCGACGCGTGGCGGCGTCGGGACCGTTTGCAACGAGCTCGCCCACGACGCCGGCCTCGCCGTCATTCTGGACGAATCCGCCCTGCCCATCGATCCCGCCGTCTCCGGGGCGTGCGACCTGCTCGGCATCGATCCTCTGTACGTCGCCAACGAAGGCAAGCTCTTGGCGGTCGTCCCCGCCCGGGAGGCCGACGCGGCGCTCGAGGCGCTCCGCGGTCACCCGCTCGGGGCCGACGCCGCCCTCATCGGCGACATTCGCACCGAGCCCGAGGGCATCGTCGTGCTCCGGACATCGTTCGGGGGGACGCGGATCGTCGACATGCTCGTCGGCGATCCGCTGCCGCGGATCTGCTAGTAAGCCAGGGCCGAGTTGCGTCAGCTCACCGAGCGCCGGCGCGTGCGAGTCACCGGCACCGTGCAGGGAGTCGGTTTTCGTCCCTTCGTATTCCGGCAGGCCGTCGCGCTCGGGCTCGTCGGCTTCGTGCAGAACGACTCCTCCGGGGTGCTCATCGAGGTCGAGGGTGCCGAGGCCGGCGTCGCCGAGCTCTGTCGCCGGCTGCGTGAATCTCCGCCGCCGCTCGCGCGGGTGACCTCGGTTGACTGGGCGCCGGTTCCCCGTGTGGGCGCGTACGACGGCTTTCGCATCGTCCACAGCGCCGCCGATCGGGTGCCGAGCGCCGCGGTCAGCGTGGACAGCGCCACCTGCGCCGACTGCCTGGCCGAGGTGGACGACCCGGACGACCGCCGGCACGGCTACCCGTTCACGAACTGCACGAACTGTGGGCCCCGCTACACGATCGTGCTCGAGGTCCCCTACGACCGGCCGGCCACGACGATGGTCGGCTTCTCGATGTGCGCAGCATGCCAGGCGGAGTACGACGATCCGGCGGATCGCCGCTTCCACGCCCAGCCGAACGCCTGCCCGGACTGTGGCCCACGGATCGCCTTTCACGATGCGTCCGGTCGGCGTCTGGCCGAATCCGGCCCGGCGCTCGACGCCGTGGCCGAGGCGCTCGTCGAGGGCCGGACCGTCGCCGTCAAGGGCATCGGCGGCTACCACCTGGCCGCTGACGCCACCAACAATGAGGCCGTGGCCACGCTCCGGTGGCGCAAGGTCAGGGACGACAAGCCCTTCGCCATCATGGTGGCCGACCTCCAGATGGCCGCTTCGCTCTGCCTGCTCGATCCGGCGGCAGAAGCTGCGCTTGCCTCCTTCCGGCGACCGATCGTTCTCGCCCGCCGGCGGCCGGGCGCCGCGATCGCCGACGGCGTGGCGCCGGGGATGGCCGATCTCGGCCTGATGCTCCCCTACACGCCGCTCCACCATCTGCTCATGGCAAAGGTGCAACGGCCGCTCGTGATGAGCAGCGGCAACCGGTCGGACGACCCCATCGCACACACCGACGACGACGCGTTCGCCCGCCTCGGACCGCTCGTCGACGGTCTCCTGGCACACGACCGGCGAATCCACATTCGCTGCGACGACTCAGTCGTGAGCGCGTCTGGGCGACGGCTGCAGATGGTGCGCAGGTCCCGGGGCTACGCGCCCGAGGCCATCGGGCTCTCAGATCCGGCGCGGCGCCAGGTGCTCGCCGTGGGAGCCGAGCTCAAGAACACGGTCTCGGTGGCCAAGGACGCCTTCCTCGTTTGCAGCCATCACATCGGCGATCTCGAGCACCTCGCCACCTATCAGGCGTTCTTGCAAGCCACGGTCCATCTCTGCCGGCTCTTCGGTATCGACCCGGAGGTGGTCGCGCACGACCTGCACCCGGAGTACCTCTCCACCAAGCACGCCCTCGACCTCGATATCGAGCCGTGGCCGGTGCAGCATCATCACGCCCACATCGCGTCGTGCCTGGCCGAGCACTCGCATGCCGGAACCGTCCTCGGGATCGCCTTCGACGGCCTCGGTTACGGGACCGACGGGACGCTGTGGGGAGGCGAGTTCCTCGTCGCCGACTTCGACCACTTCGAACGGGCGGCGCATCTGCGACCGGCCCCCTTGCCGGGCGGAACGGCGGCCATCCGCGAGCCGTGGCGCATGGCGCTCGCCTGGACGGCCCTCGCCGCCGGTCCCGACGCCGCCAGTCGGCTCGGTCCGGCGCTCGATCCGCGCTGGAGCGACGTGCTCGGGCTCGTTCTCGCAAGCGGCACCGCGAATCGGGCGGGACTCACCACCAGCGCCGGCCGCCTGTTTGACGCCGTTGCGGCGCTCTTGGGCCTGCGCTCGCGCATCACCTACGAGGGCCAGGCCGCGATCGAGCTCGAGATGCTCGCGACCAAGGTCCCCCAGGACAGGGCACCGAGGTACCCGGCGGAGATCATCGATGCGACCAGCCCCGACGGCCTCGACGTGCTCGACCCTGCCCCCCTCGTCGCCGCCGTGCTGAGCGAGATCGACCGCGGGACCGATCGGGCCGAGATCGCCGCAGGCTTCCACGAGGGTCTCGGACGCGCCACTGCCACGCTTGGCGCCCGTCTGGCCCGCAGGCACGGCCTCGACACCGTTGCACTGAGCGGGGGGGTGTTCCAGAACTCCCGCCTCAGCAACATCGTCGAGGATGCGCTCACTGCCGAAGGACTGACCGTCCTCGTGCACGAGCTCGTGCCGCCCAACGACGGTGGGATCAGCATCGGCCAGGCGGCCGTCGCCGCGCTCGGCACGCGGCCGCCTGGCTGAGAGCGCGAGCGGGACGCCTAGCGCGTGGCGCCGATGGTGAGCGCCACCTCCCGATGGAGCCGCCCGAAGTTGTAGTAGGCCGCGCACGCGCCCTCGGAGGAGACCATGCAGGTACCGATGGGCGTCTCCGGGGTGCAGGCGGTGCCGAACACCTTGCACTCCCAGGGCTTGATGACGCCCTTCAGCACCTCGCCGCACTGGCAGGCCTTCGGATCGGCGACGCGTACGCCCGGGACCTCGAAGGCGAGCTCCGCATCCCACGGGGCAAACTCAGCCCTGAGCTTGAGCGCACTCTGGGAGATGAAGCCAAGCCCGCGCCACTCGAAATGAGGTCGGAGCTCGAAGACCTCGTTCAAGATGGCGAGCGCCCGCGGGTTGCCCGCCTCGCTGACACAGCGCGTGTACTGGTTCTCGACGCAGCACCGGCCCTCGCGGATCTGACTCAGCAGCATCACGATCGTCTGCAGGATGTCGAGCGGCTCGAAACCGGCGGTGACGAGCGGCTTGCCGTACACCTCCGGCACGAAGCGGTACGGGCGCTGGCCGACCACCGTCGACACGTGGCCGGGCCCGAGGAACCCGTCGAGGCGCAGGTCGGGTGATTCGAGGATGGCCTTGATCGGGGGGACGATCGTCACGTGGTTCGAGAAGACGCTGAAGTTCATGACCTTGTCCTGCCTCGCCCTCAGCAGGGTGGCCGCCGTCGAGGGGGCCGTCGTCTCGAAGCCGACGGCGAAGAACACGACCTGCCGCCCCGGATTGTCCGACGCGATCTTCAGGGCATCGAGTGGCGAGTACACGAAACGGACGTCGGCGCCGCGCGCCTTGGCGCCGAGCAGATTGCCGTTCGACCCTGGGACTCGCATCATGTCACCGAAGGAGGTGAAGATCACCCCCGGCGCCTCGGCGACGGCGATGGCGTCGTCGATGCGACCCATCGGTATGACACAGACCGGGCAGCCGGGGCCGTGCACGAGCTCGACCGAGGTCGGCAGCACGTGCTCGATGCCGTGGCGGTAGATCGTGTGGGTGTGACCGCCACAGACCTCCATGAACTTGTACTGGCCGTCGCCCGCCAGCTCGGTGATGCGGGCCACGAGGCCGCGGGCTGCTGCCGGGTCCCGGTACTCATCGACGAATCGCATGATGTCCCTTCCTCTCGCGCAGGCTGCGCCGCGGCGAGCCCGGCTGCCGCCGCGTCAAGCGACCCGTGTCAACCGCTGCTCGCTTGCCGGCAACCGCTCGGCAAGAATGCCGCCCCCCCGCGAGACGATGTCGCGCGCGATCGAGAAGCCGCCGGCGAGGAGATCCTTCACCTCACCAGAGGACGAGATCGTCTTCCAGGCGTCCTTGAGCTCCTCGAGACCATCCTCTCCGGCGCGCGCTCCGAACACGTAGCCCACCAGAAATGCGATGACTGCGGCCACCATCCCTCCTTCGATTCCTTCGTCCTTCTACGCAATCTGCGATTCGATCACTGCTTGAACCTCGTCGGTGTAGGCCTGCCCCATCAGCTGCAGGCCCTCGAGCGCTCGTTGCGCCTCCTCTTCGTCGATCTTGGCCATGGCGAAGCCGACGTGGATGAGCACCCAGTCACCCGGCGCCACACCCTCGTCCTCGAGTAGCCCGATGTTGATGTTGCGGCGCACACCGGCGACGTCGACCTTTGCGAGGTGTCGGTTCGAGTCGAGAAGCTCGACGACCTCACCGGGGATCCCCAGGCACATGGCGCTCTCCTCCTCTAGGACCGATACTCGATGAGCTCGAGGATCAGCTCGTCCCCGCCCTCTTGCTCGACGCCGAGCTCCCCGCACTCGGGACAGCACAGCACGGGCTCGTCCGCCTCGAACCTCGACCCGCAGTCGGGGCAGTGACCGCGGATCGGCACGATCACCAGCTCTGCGGTCGCATCCTCGGCGACACTTCCCGTGGCCGCGATGGCGAACGACTGCTCGAACGCGTCCTCGTGCACATGGTGGAGCCGGCCGACCCGGACCCGCACCCGGGCCACCGGGCGGTCGCCGGCTCGGCGCTCGACCGCGCCGACGATGTCCTCGCACAAGCCGAGCTCGTGCATCAGTTCCCCGCCACGGCGACGATCTTCACGCTGACCGAGACGTCCGGGTACACCTTCAGCATCATGATCTTCGGTGGCTCCATGTCGAATTCGCGGATGTCGAACACGTGCGAGCCTTGCAGGCTGACGCTGTGCTCATCGAGAATCGAAAGGGACATCTCGTCCTCGAAATGCCGTGTCACCCCCCGGAACGTCACGTCGCCCCCGACGAGATAGCGCGCCGGCTCGTCGGTCTGCTTCATCTCCTTGAGCTCACCGGTGATCGTGCGGTATCTCCGAGCGTCGATCCTCCGCTTCATCTCGCGGTCGTAGAGCGCGTTGCCCGAAGTGAGGCGCTCCACCGGAAAATCGAGGCGGGCCTTGGGAGTCACGGAAAGGTCGAGCACCCCGCCGTCGCCCATCTCGGCCTCGAAGAAGCCCGCGAGGCCGTTCGTGACCGCGTCGATCGGGTGAATACTGGAGCGCGCCGCGATGCGGACCTCCGAGCGCTCGGGATTGATCTCATAGCGGGCCAATTGATGTCCGTCCTTCGACGTCTCGTGCGTTCGGTCCTCAACGTCTCTCGACCGGGGTCACATCTCCCTGATCTTCAGATACCGGGCGATGTCGGGCATGGACCTCACCACCATGCCGGCAACAGCAGCGAACAACAGCGACAGGACAAATCGTCGGATCACGATGATCCCTCCTTCCTCGTAGAGGTCGACAGCTCTGCAACCAGATCCATCACGATCCCGACGGCCTGTTCGACGGCGCCCTCGACCTCGGCGGACAGGCCCAAGTATTCCCCGATCAGCGCGGGCTCGCAGCCGACGACGAGGACGCGGCCGACGTGGCCTCCCAAGGTGCCGAGCATATTGAGCACCGCTTCGGGGTGCATGGTGTGGGCGTCCATGACTCCGAGCCGAGCAGCATCGCCGGTCGGCGGGCCGTCTAACTCCGGCTCCAGCACCGTGAGCGTTCCCGGTGGGTCCCCGCGGCCGACGGCGTCGATGAGCACGAGGCTGTCGTAGCCGTCGAGAAGCTCGTAGGCGAGGTGCATGCTCCGGATTCCGAAGTCGCCGACCTTCACCCCTTCGGGGAGCGCCTCGCCGACGATTCGGGACGCGACCGCCACGCCGAAACCGTCGTCGCCGAGGAAGATGTTGCCGATACCCGCGACGAGCACGCGACCGCTCATAACGCCGCCTCGAGGACTTCGACCTCTTCGGGATGGAAGTAGAGGTAGCGCCCGTACCACTCGTGGAACTCCGAGGCGGGGTCGTCGTCGAGGACGACCGCGAGGTGCACATCGCCGTCCACGTCGTGGAAGATGCCGGCGACGACGGCGGACCGGCCGGCCAGGAAGATGTCCTGGGCGTCTGCGCGGCGCGTCGGGTTGAGCCGGACCTTGGCACCTTTGCCGACCTCCACCGCCCCGAGGAGGATCGTGTCGTGAGCAGGATCGACGCTCGCGTCCATCTCGGGGTCCCACCACGGGACGGCCGCATCTTGCGCCGCCGGTTCCTTTGCCGCCGGCTCGGGCACCGATCGCAACGCCCGGACCGCGCCGTGGAGGCGCTCGAACATCTCAGGCGGCATCGCGTCGCAGCGGTCGATGATCGAGGCCGCGAGGTCGTCGGTGCCGCGGGCCTCGCGCTTCTCTTCGTCGGTCAGGGTCAGGATGCGCAGCGCGAGAATCTCGTCGATCTCGGTGGCGTCGAACATGTCGCCTTGGCTCTCGGGCGCCACCTCGGGGTGGTCGTAGAGGATGATCGGAGACGCCAAGATGACGTTGTCTCCGCCCTCTTCTCCGATGAGCACGGGGAAACTGCCCATGTTCGTGCAGCTGGCGACGGCGCCCCGGGCGTGATCGGGAGGATCAAATGACGAGAGGAACCTGCCGTCGTCGACCGCCGCCAGGACGTGGACGGCGACGAGGGAATTCCGCACGGTCTCGTCGCGCTTCACGCCCCGGTGACCGGGCCAGGACGTGAGGTTCTCGACACGCACCCTCAGCCTCGTGAGACCGGAGGGCGCTTCGAAAGAGCTCGCCGTGACCTCGATCCGCCCCGCGACCGGGCGCAGCTCGCGCACCACGCGACCCACGATTCGGCCGGAGGTGTCCTGGAGCTGCTCTTGTTCGAGGCACCCCTCGAGCGCGATCGCGGTCTCGCTGGCGGCCGGATCGGGGGTGGGCCCGGCGCCGACGAGGTGCCGGAGGGCGATCGGGCTGAGGTCGATCTGGTGCTCGGTCGACTCGTCCCACGTTGTCCAGAGCTGGCCGTCCACATCGAGCGAGGCGACGGGGATGAACTCATCGCCTTCGTCTCTCGGGGCTTGCTCGACGAGTCTCGACCGCACTCGGAGGAAGCGGACCTGAACCTGCACCAACGCCAAGACCGAGGCTTCGAGCACGCATTCGGTCTGCATCGCCCAAGCCTCGGATCCGGTGGTCTCGCTGTACGGGCGGGGTGCGAGAACACCGAATTGCCACCGCACCTGATTCTTCTGTGCGGACGCCCTATAGGGATAGAGCACGTAGCCCTCGTAGATCACCGCGTCGGCGACCTTCCGGGCCGTCGCGAACGGTCCCTCGTCGAGCGAGGTCACTTCGGCCGCCGTCACGTCGCCCGCCGTCACCGAGGCTCCTCGCCGGCGGCCTTCAACAGCGACTCGAATGCCTGCTCCCAGGTGGGAAGCGCCTGGCGCACTTTGTAGTGCTGCAGAGCGTCGATCGTATCGCGCCGGAGGCGCAGCCAACCACTGTTGGGGTAGTACTGCTCGAGGACGTCGCGCCAGACGCTGATCGGCAGCCGGTAGCGCGCCTCCAAGTGCCACGCTATGGGCTCCACCTGCATGCCGGCTGGGCCGGATCCGAAGGCAGTGCCATTGAAGAGCAGCACGAGAGGAATCTCGCCGGACTCGACCCCGTAGAGATATTTGGCACCGGCGACCTCGAAGTCGTAGGTGCATTGGACCGGCAGGCTGACCTCGGTCGATCCGGAGAAGGAGCCGACGGTCGTGGCGACCTGTGTCCAGAGGAAGGGACGGAGGGACTCGCCCCACTGACGGGCCTCTCCGAAAACCTCGTAGAGGCGCTCCTCCTCTTCGGGGTTGTAACGACGCAACTGCGGCTCGATGCGAATCTGCACCCGGAGCGCAATCGCTTGAACCCGAACGCCGGTCTTCTCTTCGATCCGAAGCTGCAGCGAGAGCGTCGGCACGGCTGCGTAGCGCTCCGCCGCCGCGCCGGTGACCTCGAAAGCGAGATCAGGCACTGCGGTTCTCCGGAGTGACCGAGGCCCTCGGGCGTACCGGCCGCGCCCGTCTCTGGATCCTGCCGAAGAAGGCGTCGAGCGCGTCGTGGACCTCCCGCCCCCCGTCGAAGCCCCTCCAGAGCTGGCGTAGGATGCCGACGAGCTCGTAGCAGGCGTCGATCGGCACGACGTAACACTCGCTTGCGTCCTTCCCGACTCGGATCAGCACCGCCTCCACGTCGGGCTCGATCGAGGCGAGGGCGAGGTTGCCGGCGACGACACCTTCCCAGGCCCCGAGGGGCAGCAGGCATTCTGTCGCGCCAGCGGGGCTCGGGTAGAACGCCGCGATCCGGTCGAGGTCGGAGTTGTAGAAGAAGAAAGCGACGGCGACCGGTATCTGAAGCGCCTCCCATTCGTGCGTCGTCACCGCGAAGTCGGTGACCGCGAGCACCCGGTCCGGAACGGCCTGGTAGCGACCGCGGGCTGCCCCCCTCTCGGTGAAGAGCAGGTAACACGCGCGGCAGACGCACATCAGCCCCCGCGAGTCCAGGCTGACGACGTGGCTGTGAGCATCGGGGACATCGGTCGCGCAGATCTCGCATCGCTCCCCGGGACGCGCCATCGGTGCCGGCCGCCGTATGCGCTCGAGGATCGCCAGCGGTCCGGCGGTCGGAGGAGCGCCGAACCCGCTCGCGTCCGGCGGCAAGAGTTCGGGGCCGAAGGCTCGGTCGCTCACGAGGATGCCTTCGCGATGACGCCGACCGGCTCGGAACGACTCGTGACGAGCTGGGGCGGGTCACCGGACGGCCGTCGGCCGAGTCGTACCGGGGTGCTCGGGAGCGGTCGCTCGACCTCGATTGCGACGACCTCGGGAGCCGCAGACTCGATCGCACGGCGCACGAGCTGCTCGAGCGAAGCCGACACCGCGCGACCGTGGTCGGAGAGAAGCCGGACACGGACCGAACCCGCCTCCTCGTCGGCGTCGAGCAGGCGCACGTCCGACGATCCCAGCGACCGCCCGAGCTCCGCGAGCGCACGCTCGACGCGGCTGCGCATGCCGTCGGGATGCAAGCCGTGCAACAGGAGCAGACTGGCAAGGAGCTCGTCCTCGGCGAGCCTGGCAAGAAGCGCCGGCCCCGCGACCGACTCGGGCCCGCAGGCAAGCTCGAGCATCCGTGTGAGGCCCTCGCCGTACATCGAGCTCACGAGGCGCACCAGCTCCTCGGCCCACTCGCCGGCGCGGGGGTCGGGCTGCGATTCGAACTGCTCGAGCAGCTGCGCGATCCGATCGCCCGTGGCTCGCAGGTTGTCAGCGTCGGACACGGCGTCCTCCTGGACCGCCTTTCCTCAACGCTCGTCGAGGGAGTTCACCATCGTCGGCGAGTGCATCTTCTTCAGCACGTTGCCCTTGCCGAGGTACATGTGGACGCCGCATGGCAGACAGGGGTCGAAGCTGCGCACCGTCCGCATGATGTCGATCCCCTTGAACTTGTCGAGGCCGTTCTCCTCGAAGATCGGGCAGTCCTGGACCGCATCCTCGTACGGCCCCGGAGTGCCGAAGCTGTCGCGCGGGTTGGCGTTCCACGGCGTCGGCGGGTACGGGTGGTAGTTGGCGATCTTGCCGTCGCGGATGACCATGTGATGCGACAACACGCCGCGCACCGCTTCGGTGAACCCGCAGCCGATGCCCTCCTCGGGCACCTCGAAGGTTTCCCAGGTCTTCGTGCGTCCCGCCCGGACCTCGATGAGTGCCTGCTCCATGAAGTGCAGCGCGCAGGCAGCCGCATAGGCCTGGAAGTAGCTTCGTGCCCGATTCCGCTCGATCGTGTTGGACCACTGGGGTATCTTCCATTCGAACGAGACCTCCGGCTTGAGCGCCGTGCGGGGCAGGTTGATCTGGACACTGCTGCCGGTGGCCTTCACGTAGCCGATATCCACCAATCCCGACAGCGCCGTCGACCACAGCCGGGCGAGGGGTCCGCCGCCGGTATCGAGCGCGAGGTGGTCCTTCCCGTCGAACCACCGGGGCGACATGACCCACGAGTACTTGTCGTCGAAATTGCGCTTCTGCGGCTGGGGGTTGGTGTGCTGGTTCCACGGGTGGCGCCGGTCCACGGGATTCCCGAGCGGGTCGCGGGTGACGAACATCTCCTGGTCTTCCCAGTCGTCGTAGAACGACGAACCGAGGAGGATGCGGATGCCGAGGTTGATCTCGACGAGGTCGTTCGTGACGAGCTTGCCGTCCACGACGACGCCCGGCGTCACGAACATGCGCCGACCCCAGTCGGTCATGTCGCGGTATTCGAAATTGCACACCTCCGGGTCCTGGAAGCTTCCCCAACAGCCCAGTAGGACCCGGCGTCGGCCCACCTCCTCGTAGCCCGGGAGGGCCTGGTAGAAGAAGTCGAAGAGGTCGTCGTGCATTGGCACGACGCGCTTCATGAACTCGACGTAGCGCATGAGCCTCGACAGGTAGTCGGTGAAGAGCTGGATCGTCGCCGTGGTGCCCACACCGCCCGGGTAGAGGGTCGAGGGGTGGACGTGACGACCCTCCATCAGGCAGAACATCTCACGCGTGTACCGGCTCACCTGCAGAGCCTCACGGTAGAAGTCGCCTTCGAACGGGTTGAGCGCCCGCATGATGTCCGCGATCGTCTTGTAGCCGTGATCGCCCGCGTGAGGCGACTCGGTGCGCTCCGCCAGCTGCAGCACGCCGGGATTGGTCTCCCGCACCATCTTCTCGCAGAAGTCCACTCCGACGAGGTTCTCCTGGAAGATGTTGTGGTCGAACATGTACTCGGCCGCCTCGCCGAGGTTGACGATCCACTCGCCGAGATGCGGGGGCTTCACGCCGTAGGCCATGTTCTGCGCGTAGCACGAGCACGTTGCATGGTTGTCACCGCAGATGCCGCAGATCCGGCTCGTGATGAAATGCGCGTCCCGGGGGTCCTTGCCCTTCATGAAGATGCTGTAGCCACGGAAGATCGACGAGGTCGAGTGGCACTGCGCAACCCGCTTCTTGTTGAAGTCGATCTTGGTGTAGATGCCCAGGCTGCCCACGATCCGCGTGATCGGGTCCCATGCCATCTCGACGAGACCGTCTTCGCCTGCTTCCCTCACCTGGGTGGCCATCGTGTGTTCATCCTTCCTCGAAGGTCGTACTCCAACATCGGTGCTTGGTGCGTTGCATCGGAACCGTGGCTCGGCCGGCGCCGGGGAAAGCGCCGGCCGAGCGGTCAGATCTCGTGGCTCAACGCCAATTCTGTTTGTAGCCGGTCAGGAGCTTGTTGCCGGGCTCGCGCCACTTGGGCTCGTCGTCCAGCGTCTTGGCGGTGACCTTGCGCAGCCGGCGGATCATGTGCCCGTACAGGCCACTCGCCATGGCCGACACATGCGCCCCAGGTGGCTCGTCCATGAACGGCATGAACTTGTCGGGGAAACCGGGCATGGTGCAGCCGATGCAGATCCCCCCGACGTTGGGGCAGCCACCGACGCCGTTGATCCAGCCCCGCTTGGGGACGTTGCACTTCACGACCGGCCCCCAGCACCCGAGCTTGACGATGCACTTGGGGGAGCCGTACTCGGTCGCGAAGTCACCCTGCTCGTAGTAACCCGCGCGGTCACAGCCCTCGTGGACCGTTGCGCCGAACAGCCACGTCGGGCGGAGCGCCTCGTCGAGGGGGATCATCGGCGCCTGGCCGTTCGCCTGATAGAGCAGGTAGAGGATCGTCTCCGACAGGTTGTCGGGTTGAATCGGACAACCCGGCACGCACACGATGGGGATTCCGGCCTTGGAGTGCCATCCCCACCCGAGATAGTCGGGCACTCCCATCGCTCCCGTCGGGTTGCCCGCCATGGCGTGCATGCCGCCGTAGGTGGCGCACGTGCCCACGGCCAGCACCGCGAGCGCCTTCGGCGCCAGCCGGTCGAGCCACTCGCTCGTGGTCATGGGCTGGTCAGTGTCCGGATTGTTCCCGAAGCCGCACCAATATCCCTCGCTCTTGATCGCCTCGTTCGGGATCGAGCCCTCCACGACCAGCACGAAGGGCTCGAGCTCACCCCGGTCCGCCTTGAAGAACCATTCGATGAAGTCGTCGGCGCCACCGACCGGGCCGCACTCGAAGTCGATCAAGGGCCAGTGCACCGCGATCTTCGGCAGCCCGGGCAGCGCGCCGAGAGCGATCTCCTCGATGCTCGGCTGGGTTGCCGCCGTCAGCGCGACCGAGTCGCCGTCGCAACTCAGACCGGCGTTGATCCACAAGACGTGAATAACGGTCTCTTCAGGTGGAGCCTCAACTGTCGTCACCTTCGTCACCTCCAGCTTGCCCAACGAACGAGATCTCGTCGGCACCCCCCAGCGCCGGTCGCGGCGCCTCGCCGGTCCTCGAACATTCGCACGCCTGCCGGGGGCCGTAAATGAGTGAAAATTCCCCTTATCGCTTGTTCTCCTATTTGCCCAGGTGGCGACTAGGCGCAAACTGCACCTATTGACACCCCCACGTTCGAGCAAGGAACGTCTGATGAGTGTCAGATCCACCTATTGACTTGGGGCCGCCATGGTGCTCCATTGAGTTGACGTCACATGGCGACCACAGTCGCGATGACACCAGCCGGGCGCTTCGGGTAGCTTCGGAGCCAGGTTCTTGCCCGGCTGGGTCCTCCGGTTGGACGAGGCTCTGACGATCTGCACGCAGGTGTCGGCGATCCTCATCAACCAGTCGGGGGCTCAAATGCGACAAGCCGCAGCGTTGTGACCAACGATCAATCGGCCCCAGCCGCAAGGGGCGCCGGCGGGACGTCGCAACGATCGGTAGCGGCCTGGCCCGAGGCGCCGGACGTCCTCCCCGCGACGAAGGCCCAGTTCATCCTGGCGCCACCCCGCCACTTTCTCTACCCGGCAATCCTCCTCCTGCTCGCAGAGCAGCCCCGTCACGGTTACGGCCTCGCGAGCGCCCTGACCGGCCTCGGCCTCGGTCGCGTCGACCGGCCGAGCATCTACCGGGCGCTGTCGGAGCTCGAGCGCGACGGCCTGGTGATGTCGTGGGACGAGCCGCCGACAGCCGGGTCCACCCGGCACGTGAACGCGCTCACCCTCGAGGGCATCCAGGCCCTCGAGACGTGGATGTCGGTCATCGCACAGGAACGGGCGTCGCTCGACCTCGTCCTGCAGCGCTACTGGTACTGCAACGCCCGCCGCCTGACGTCCCCGACGGGGGAGCCGGCCGAGGCTGCCGACAACGGGGGACTGCCCGCGTTCTCGCAGCGAGCTCCGGGGGCCGGCGACCAATCCGACCACCGGGTCCGTTTCGTGGTGGCCGCCGATCGCTCGAGCCTGGTCGTGGAAGCCCGCTCGAACATCGGGCCCATTGCCTTCATCACGACGAGCTTGTCCGGCTGGATCGAGGCCGAGCTGTACGACGGGCTCGTCGGCGAGGATCCGCCACCGGCGGCTCATCTCGAGACACGGGTCACCGACCTCGCCTCCGGCAACGCCCTCTACGACGCGGAGCTCCTGCGCCGGATCGATGCCCGCCGCTTCCCGACCGTGAAGGTCGATCTCAGCTCCTGCGGGCGGATGGGCGTCGGCAACTGCTACCGGATCAACGGGGACGTGACCATGCACGGGGTGACCCGGGACCTGAGCGGCGCGGTCACCGCCACCATCTTGGAGACCCGCAGGCCGAAGATGAACGGCCCGGAGACCCTCTTGCGACGGATCATCATCGCCGGCGAACACGTGCTCGACGTCCGCCACTTCGAGATGGCCATCCCGTCGATGCCCCTGTTGAAGCTCTACCCCGATGTCCGCCTCCATCTCCGCCTCGAGGCGGACGCCGTCAACTGAGTCAGACAGCGCGCCTCGGACAGGCAATCTGTGTACGATCCGGCACGTAGAACGTGTATGGATGAAAGCACCGTGACCGTCGACCGACATGCCCGAACCGGGCCGCTCGTGGGCGCCGGGCGGCGACCGACTGGCCTCGTCGCCAGCCTGGTCATCGTCGCCGGCGCTGCGCTCATGATCGCGTCGTCGCTCATCCACCTGCACCTCTGGGCATCCGGGTACAAGAACATCCACACGATCGGACCGCTCTTCCTCGTGCAGGGCATCGCCGGCATCGTGCTGGCGGTGGCCGTGGCGCTGATCCGGCGGGTGTTCATGGCGGTGCTCGGGGCCCTCTTCGCCGCTGGGACGCTCGCCGGCCTGCTCGTGTCGGTGCACTTCGGCATCTTCGGCTACCGGGAGACCATGACCGCACCGTGGGCCACGACGTCGCTCATCGTCGAAGCTGCCGCCGCCGGAGTGCTCCTCATCGGTGGTGCCCTCGTCCTGCGGGGCGAAAGGGCTGGCGCCCACCACTAGCCGGGGCGCCCGGCGTTACGCGCTCACCCTCGTCGTCGCCTTGGCAATGGCGACGGTGGCGAGCTGCTCGAGCTCGGCCCAGACGGCTCCGCCGGCCCAGGGCGGGAGCCTCTCGTGGCGAGCCTGCGACGGCCAATTCCTGTGTGCGCGCCTCCGGGTTCCGATCTCGTATGCGCAACCAGCCGAGGGCTCGCTCAGCCTTGCCGTTGTCATGCTGCCCGCCACGGCCGGCGCGCCGCTCGGAGATCTCGTCATGAACCCGGGCGGTCCGGGGGTCTCGGGGGTCAGCTTCCTCGAGTCCGCCGGGCCGTCGTTTCCTTCTCCTGTCCGCCGAGCGTTCAACCTCGTGAGCTTCGACCCTCGCGGCATCGGGGCGAGCGACCCGGTCGACTGCGTCTCGCCGGCGGGCCTTCGCCGGTGGCTTGCCGTGGATCCTGCTCCGGTGACCGCACGACAGGTAGACGAGGTCGTCGCGGCGGTGAAGCGGTTCGTCGCCGGCTGTGTGGCGCACACCTCCCTGTTGCTGCTGGCGAACCTGAGCACCGCGGAAACGGCTCGGGACATGGACCGGCTGCGGATCGCGCTCGGCCAGCGGAGCCTCACCTACCTCGGCTTCTCGTACGGGACCTACCTCGGCGCGCTCTACGCACAGGCTTTCCCCTCCCGTGTCCGGGCGATGGTGCTCGACGGGGCGATCGATCCGGCACTCGGCACGGTCCGGACTTCGATCCAGCAGGCGGCTGGCCTCGAAACCGACCTGCACGACTTCTTCGCCTGGTGCCCGACCGACACGAGCTGTGCGAGCGAGCTGCCCGGCGGCGCGGCGGCGGCGTTCCGGGAGCTGACCGGACACCTTCGCCGAGGTGCGATCCTGCCTGCGACGCCCTCGGGGGCGATCGGTTCGCAACCGGTCGACCTCGGCGTCGCCGAGACGGGCATCGCTTCGACGCTCTACTCGCGGCTCGACTGGCCGAATCTGGCTCAGGCGCTCTCCGAAGGGCTGCGCGGCAACGGCACGTTGCTCGCCCAGCTCGCCGACGGTTACGCCGGCATCGAGTCGGACGGATCGGACACGAACATCCTGTCGGCCAACATCGCCATCTCCTGCCTCGATCAACCGTCGCCGAAGGGCGTGCCGACCTACGAGGCGCTCGCCCGCACCATGACGGCGGCTGACCCGGATTTCGGCGCGATCGAGGCATGGGGAACGCTCGTGTGCGCCTACTGGCCGGTGCCGCCGAGCGGGCGGACGGGCGCCGTCCACCCCCGCGGTGTGGCGCCAATCCTCGTCGTCGGCTCGACGCGCGACCCGGTGACGCCCTACGGGTGGGCCAAGGCGCTCGCGGCCGAGCTCCCCGGAGCGGTGCTGCTCACCCGTTCGGGCGACGGCCACACCGGCTACTTCGCGAGCAGTTGCATCCAGCAGTGGGCGGACCGCTACCTCACCAGCCTCCGCCTGCCGCCGAGAAACACGATCTGCCCGAGCAACCGGTGAGCTAGCGGCGACCGAAACGGTAGGTGCTGCCCCGGGTGACGACCTCGAAGCCTGCCTTCGCGTAGGCACCGGACGAGGCGGGATAGGCCACGTCGGGGGCCGTGTTGATGAAGACCTCACGTCCGCCGGTGGCACCGACCCGGGCCGCCACCTCCCGGCAGAGCGCCCCGGCCAGCCCCCGGCGCCGGTGCTCGGGCACCACACCCAGCGGCTCGATCTCTGCGACGCCGGTCGTGGGATCGAACCAGGCAATGCAGCACGCCGCCAGGTTGCCGTCGGGGTCCACGGCGACGAGGTCGAGCTCTGGGTCGTACAACCAGGTCCGCCGCACCGCTTCGTAGGCGCGCTCGTTGAAGTCGCTCGTCGCCCCGGGCTCGGTGCGGGGTCGGTGCTCGGGATGCCAGGGCAGCGACGCCGGCAGCCAGGCGGCCCGGTGAACCTCGACACGAGCCGAGGTTTCGGCCGCTTGGACGCACCGCACGGTGTATCCGCCCGGCAGCGACGGGGCACGGGCGAGGGCCGGCCGGCTCATCCCGCACACCGGTCCCGCCTCGGCCGCGCGGCGAAAACCCCGCCGATCGAGCGCGCCGGAGAGGGCATCGTCACCGTCCATCACCTCGACCGACAGCTCGAGCCCCTCGGCGGCGTCGAGGAACCACTCGACGATCTGCGTCGCCGCTTCCGGGCGGGACGGGTCCAACTGGGCCAGGAGCGACCCCGGCTGATCGAGGGCCGCCCAACCCGCCAGGCCGTCGGCATCGTCGAAAATGACGACTTCCTGGGCCAACTTGTTCCGGGCGAGTGCCCAGCCGAGACCGCCGGGATGCCAGCCCATCGGCCATAGTCGGCTGGCCAGAGCCTGGACGGCGCGGATGTCGTCCGCGCCGGCCGGGGCCCGCTGCGCGATTGCCCGTCCACGCCCCATTTAGACGGGCTGGCGACCCAGGTAGCCTGCCAGCCGGTCGTAGACCGGACGGTCGTCGGCGACGGCGATCACCGGCCCGAACGGCATCTCGCCGCCGCGCGGCGCGGGTGGGAGCATCGCTCCGGCGGTGGGAAGGGCCGAGTCGGCGAGATCGTCGTCGAGGATCGAGCGCTGCCCGGTGGCTGCGGCAAGGTCCCAGGAGTGGACGACGAGCTCGAGCACGTAGATCTGAGCAACCAACGGCCCGGGGAAGGTCCCGAACGGGAGCACGAGGTCGCGGGTCAACAAGGTGTCGTCCCGCCAGGCCTCGAGCGCCTCGTCCATTGCCTGATCGAAGGCCGCACCCCAGGCGTCGGCGGAGACGCCGTTCAGCGTCGGCAACTCGTCCGCCTGCGCCTCGCCGCGGCCGATGCCGGCAATTCGCTTCGCGACGCCGAGGAGGTGGTTGAGCAAGGCGCTGACTTCGAACTCGCTGCAGGGCGTCGGCTGTCCGAGCTGTTCCGGCGTCACTCCCTTCACGACCAGCGCCGCCTGGTCAAAGGCACGCTTGAGCTCGAAACGGGGGTCGGTGTCAACGGTCATCTCATCCTCCTCGATCGTCGGTGGTGCCTGCACCCTACGCGTCTTAAGTGGACACCCACTGTCCTGTTTGTTGGGAATTCACCGGAGCTTCGGCCCAGTCCGACGTCGGGCGGCGATACCCACGAACGGCTCGGTCGGGACCAGGCGCTGCGCCTCGAACACGTCGAACCCGGCAGTTCTCAGGTCACCTTCGATCTCGCCGCCACGCGGCAGCCCGGCCGAGCCGGCCTGGCAGCACAACATGAGGTGAAGATGCGCGCTGGCGACCGAGCCCGGCCAGGTCATCGTGGCGACGAGGAGGATCCCGTCCGGCGCCAGCAGTTCACCGAGCTGGCGGTACAGCGCCACCCGCTCGTCGCGGGCGAAATAGTAGACGCTGTTGCACAACGTGACGAGATCGAAGCCACGCCCCGAGGGCGCGAGGTCGCGCACGTCGCCCACGTGCACGACGGCACGACCGGAGAGACCGTCGTCACGCAGTCGCGCAGCCGTCTCGGAGGCGACGCCGGGCGCGAGCTCGATGCCCTCGACGCGCAGCCGCGGGTCAGCATCGAGCAGGGCGCGCAGGTACACCCCGGTCCCGGAGCCGACGTCGAGCGCGCGCTCCGGGCTCGCGTGCTCGACGGTTCTCCGGAGAAACGGGACGACGAACGGTGCCGCGGCAAGAGAGACCTCGGCGATCGTGCGTGCGTGGCGCTCCAGGTCGTCGCGGCCCACGAGCGGTTGCGAGCCGAGCAGGTCGGACAGATCCGCGTAAGGGCCGAGCTGGTACTCGAGCATCGATCGATAGTGGGAGGCGAGCAAGGCGTTGCCGCCCGACAGCATCCGGGCACGCCGCCCGGCAGCGACGTAGCGGTCGCCGCGGCGGCGGATCTCGCCCAGCTCGACGCCCACCGCGAGCCATGCCTCGAGCCGGTCGGGACGAGCCGATCCGCTGCGTTCCACGAGCTCGTGGAACGCGCATCCCGTCCTCATGAACGGGAGCAGGCCGGACCGAACGGCGGAGGCGAGAAAGCAGGCCCGGACGAACCGGCGGCTGTCCGCGACCGCGAGCACCGTCGCCACGGCGTGAGGGCCCTTGAGGGCACCGACGAGCCCGAGCGCGCGAGAAGCGACCGGGCGCACTATGCGGCCGGCGCCCGCAGCCCGAACGCGCGTTGCGAGCTCCATCTGACGGCCCGCGTGATGGCCCCGGTGTGGCCGGATGGCGGGAACGCGACGGTGTCCATGTCGGGCACGAACACCTCGCCGTGATTGCTCAGGTACATGTACACCGGGTACGAGAGGGTGCCGAGGGCGCGCAGCACGGCGGATCGGTGTGCCCCGCGAAGCTCGTCGTGCAGCCGCGGACGCACGCCGTCGACCTCGGGCTGGGAGAGCGGCAACCCGAACCAGTGATGCGCACGGCGGACGATCGGTGCCCGCGTGGGGTCGGAGATGCCGAGATCCGCTAGGACGACCTCGTCGACCGCAAGCGCGTCGGCACCGGCATAGATGTGGCGGACCTGGGCCGGCCGACGACACCCCATGACGCCGAAGGGACCGTCGGCGACCGGCGCCCACGCGTCCACGACGGCGAAGTCGGGCGCCGCGACGTCGAGGAGCATCATCGTCGCAGAGCGGAAGTCCGTGCTGCGGCCGGCGTAGAACGTCTCGTCGATCGCGCCGGTGCTGCCCTCGAGCGAGGACAGACTCAGGTGCGCGAATTCGGTCGGATCGGTTCGCAGCTTGGGCAGGACGATGCGAAGGTCGGCGTCGAGCCACGTCGCGCTGATCGCCTGCTGGACGAACCCACGCTCGTAACGGTAGGGGCGCAGGTCGTGGCTGATGTCGACGATCCGGTAGTCGCGCGCCTCGAATCCGAGGTACGAGGCCACCTGTTCGACGGACCGGTTCTCGAAACAACGGCCGTACACCGTCGGCGCCTCGAGCACCGCAACGTCATCCGCACCGTGCCGGCGCAGGTACTGGGCGAGCATCGCGACGAGCTCCGGGTCGTTCACGTTCGACCGGTCGTTGCGGTCGTATCCGAGCATGAACGACGCCCGGATGGCCACGCGCCGGGCCCCGGAGACCGCGTCGGCGAGGCCGGCGGCGTCGAGGCACCCGACCAGGACGCGCTCCTTGTCGGCATCGGTGGCGCCGCTGCGCACGGCAACGAGTGCATCGGAGCCGAACGCGCGAGGCCGCCCGTCGCCGGCGGCACCCGTCCGCAGGGTCGCCGGAACGAACCACGGGCTCACCTCCCCAAGCTGAGCGAGGAGCCCGCCGAGCGACACGCCGGCGGCGAGGCGGTCATCGTCGGTCAACGTCGCCGCGAGGATCCGGAAAGCCGACATGTGGCGTGACTCGTCGTCGCGAATGCGCTCGAATGTCTCGTGTTCCTCCTCGCTCAGCGTGAGCTCGAGAAGCCGCCGGTACGCGAGCTCGGCCGATGCCTCGAGCCCAGAGTTCAGCGCGCAGTAGCGCCGGAAGGTCTGGTACGTCAGCTCCGGCTTCAATGCCGGCGGGACCCTGCCGAGCGCGCTCGCCACTCCGACGAGCAGCGAGGCCGTGCCGGTTCGCAGCGGTGCGGTTTGGGCGTCGACATGGTTCTCGGTCGAGGAGACCCAACCTGAGACGGCGCCCTGGAGCGCCCGTCCGTAGACGACCAACGACGCGGTCAGGCCGCGGCGCTTGAGCAGCAGACCGCGCAGATACTCCTCGTGTAGCTCCTCGTCCTTCCAGATCCACACGAGCGTCTGGCGGATGAGCGCTCGCACCCCATCTTCCACCTGGAGTGCCGCGACCCGCCCGGCGACCGCGTCCTCACGATAGGCGACGGCGACGATCTGCTCCCGCTCGAGCGCGAGGAGCCAGAGCTGCTCCCGTTCGAGGTCGGGGCGCCCGGCATATTTCACCCGCAGGCGATCCAGTACCTGGCGTACCTCGTCGAGAAGCGCGGTCTCGAGGTCGGTCATGCGAATCGGAGCCGTTGCCCGAGGCCCAATCGGCCGGCCTTGTCCAACATTGTGCCGCCGAGGGCGATGTCGGAAAGCGAAAGACCCCGGTGCCAGAGGAGATTCGTCTCCTGCGAGCCCTCGCGACCGGGTTTGGCACCTGACACGATCTCGCACAGCTCGGCGTGCAGTGTGTGCTCGGTCAACTTGCCGGCGTCGACGTGCGCCCGCAGCGCGCCGAGCTTTCCGGCCCGGCATTGACCCCAGTCGTCGACCACGATCTTGTCCATCATGTCGGTGAGCGAGAGTTCCACGGCGCTCATCGTTCCGTAGGGGACGACGAGCGAGCCGGGAGCGATCCACTCGGTGCGTAGCAGCGGCGCAGGACGCTCGAGGCGAGTGGCCTCGACGACGATGTCGGCCCCGCGCACGCACGACTCCCAGTCGTCGCACACGACGACCGAAGTGCCGAGGTCTTCTCGCAGCTGCCGGGCGAACGCCTCGCGGCTCTCCGGCCGACGCGAGTGCACCCGGATCTCCGAGAGATCGAACAGGGCGTGGAGAAGCCGCACGTTCCAATACGCCGTCCCCCGCGACCCGAGGTGGGCGAGGACCTTGGAGTCCGGGCGGGCAAGGTGCCGCGCCCCGAGCGCGGTCATCGCGCCGGTGCGCATCTCGGTGATCGCGGTGGCGTCCAGCACCGCGATGGGCATGCCCGTGCGTGGGTCGAACAGATTGAGCAGGGCCATCTCCGAAGGCAGGCCCGACAAGTAGTTGTCGACGTAGTCGCCGACGACCTTGACGCCGGCGAGCCCGAGTGGGGCGACGTAGCCGCGCAGGACGTTGAAGTGCCCGTGGAAGGACGGATCCGGCTCCAGGTGGACCCGGGGCTCGATAACGGTCTGGCCGGCCGCCTGGGCGCGCAGACCGCCCTCGACCGCGTCCAGGATCTCCGCGTCGGAAAGCTGAAGGCGCGCCACGTCGAGCCCGCTGAGAAAAGTGAGGTGGATCTCCGCTGCTGCCACGCGGCCCACAGTCTGACATCGACTGGCAACGGTTTCGTCTCTCGCTCATCGTGAGGCCAGGTCGTAGAGCGTCAAGCCATCGACCGTGCGAGCCGTGAAATGGGCCTCGACCCATTGGGTGATCTGCGCCGCGGTCGTTCCGGTGGCGCCGGACCCCGGGCCGCCACCGCTCGATGCGATGAAGTAGTGGATCTTTCCCTGCCCGACGTAGCGCTCGAACTGGGCGAGCGTGGGCGCGGGATCGGTCCCGTTGAATCCGCCGATGGCCATGACGGGGTCGCGCGTCGCCAGCTGGTATCCGGCGGCCGAGTTCGAGTTCACGGTCGCGGCCACCCAGCGGTAGGCGCCGGCATCACCTTCGAGCAGCGACACGACCGCCTTGCCGGGAGTGCTGCTGCTCAGGAAGCCTCCGACTGAGTTCCGGCCCGAGCCTCGTGCGCCTGAGCTCGGCGAGACACTGGTAGGAGCCTTCCCGGTCCCTCCTGTGCCTGGGCCGAATCCTGGCGACGCACCGCCGGGCGGCCCACCTCCGACACCGCCGGCGGCCGAAGTCAAGGTCGGGCCCGCGGACGGAAGCGCTCCTGAATACGCCCTCCCGACCGTGTCGAGGGTGTAGGCAGCCGGCCCGGCCAGAGCCGCCACCAAGGCGAGCGCGCCGAGGGCGAGCGCAACCCTGCCTCGGGCTCGGTGCGCGAGCCCTAACGCCAACGCCAACGCTGCTGCCAAGCCGGCGACGAGGATCAGCCACCGCAATGCGGGCAGCCACTCCGGAGCTCGGTCGAGGAGGTCGAACGACCAGATCACCGTCGCTGCCAGGGCCGACGAGAGCGCGCCACGCGCGAGCGCGGATCCCCGCTGGCGCCACAGGGTCGCGGCGCCGATTCCGACGAGGGCGCCGATCGCCGGAGCCAGGGCGACCGTGTAGTAGGGATGGATGATCCCCTTCGCGAAGCTGATGGTCGCCCCGGTGACGAGGAGGATGCCGCCCCACAGTAAGAGCGCGGCGCGAGTGCGGTCGGTGCGAGATGCGCGCCTCGTCATCCAGAGACAGACGGCACAGAGGACGAGCGCCGCCGGGAACAGCCACGCCACCTGCCCGCCGAACGCTGGGAGGAACAGCCGGTTCCAACCCGTCGGGCCCCATACTGAACCGGCAGCCCCGTTCCCACCGACGCTGCCCGATTCGCTGCCGGAGAGGCGGCCGAGTCCGTTGTAGCCGAAAATGAGGTTCAGCAGGCTGTTGTCCTGAGATCCGCCGATGTACGGGCGATCGGCGGCCGGGGTGAGCTGCACTGCCACGACCCACCAGCCCGCGGATACGACGAGCGCGACGCCCGACGCAAGCAGTTGGCGAACGCGGCGAGCGAACGTAGTTGGCGCCGCCAGGAGATAGACGAGCCCGATCGCCGGCAGCACCAGCAACGCCTGCAGCATCTTGGTGATGAAACCCGTTCCGACGAGAGCAGCCGCGGCGACGAGCCACCAGGTGCTCGCCCGCTCGAGGGCCCGGATGGTCGCGTAGGCGGCGGCGGTGAGGAGCAGGACCAACAGAGCATCCGGGTTGTTGTAGCGGAACATCAACGCCGCGACCGGGGTGAGGGCGAGGGCGGCGCCGGCCAGCAAGGCGGCGCCTGGCGTGAACCATCTCCGGACCGCGGCGTAGAGAATCCCCACCGACGCGATGCCTTCGAGGGCCTGGGGGACCAGGATGCTCCAGGAGCTCAGCCCGAAGAGGCGCGCCGAGATCTCCATCACCCACAACGCGGCGGGCGGCTTGTCCACCGTGATGAAGTTCGAGGCGTCCGAAGATCCGAAGAAGAAGGCCTTCCAACTCTTCGTTCCCGCCTGAACCGCGGCCGAGTAGAAGGAGTTCGCCCAGCCCGAGTCACCGATGCCCCACAGGTAGGCGACCCCGGTCGCCACGAGCAACAAGAGGAGAGCCGGTCGGGCCCAAGCGGGATCGTCCGGGCGGCCGCGGAGGATGCGGTTCAGGGCGGTCCGGCGTCCCGGCTGCGCCGTTCCGGCTCCTCCCTCACGCGCAGGCGCGGGCGGGAGGCCGGCGGCGTCCAGCTCGAGGCCGGGGAGCACGGCGGTCATAAGTGGCCCGGAGTTGGGAACGAGGAGGCCTTCCGTCCGGGAGATCGGCCCATCCGCCGCCGGATAGGAAGAGCCGGAGAAGACGGACGATCCCCCGCAGGTCGTCCCGGGCCGTCGCCGCGATCTCGACGCTCGAGTCGCGGTCCTCGATCCAATCCACGGCGACTTCGTGGATGCGGAGCCCGTTTCGTTGTGCGAGCACGAGCACCTCGGTGTCGAAGAACCAGCCGTTGTCGGCCACCAACGGGAGCAGGACTTGGGCGGCCTCTCGGCTCATCGCCTTGAATCCGCACTGGGCATCGGTGAACTTGCTTCGGAGAACGGTGCGGACGAGCAGGTTGTAGGCGCGCGAGACGAACTCGCGCTTCGGACCACGGACGACGCGCGAGCCGACAGCGAGACGTGTGCCGATGGCGATGTCGCTGTGTCCCGACAGCAGCGGTGCCACAAGAGGCAGGACGGCGTCGAGGTCGGTCGAGAGGTCGACGTCCATATAACAGACGACTGCTGCCTCGCTCTTCAACCAGGTCGTCCGCAGCGCCCGCCCGCGGCCTTTCTCGTCGATCCGGGTGGCACGCACCCCGGCGATCTCCGAGGCGAGTCGCCGGGCGATAGCGGTGGTGGCGTCGGTGCTGGCGTTGTCCGCGATGGTGACGAGGGAGTGAAACGGAAAGCATTCGTCGAGATAGTCCCGCAGGCGCCTGATGTTCCGCTCGAGCTCGCGCTCCTCGTTGAAGACGGGCACGACGATCTCCACATCGAGCGACCGCACAAAGCGCGGGTCGACGCGATCGGTTCGGTAAAGGAGGGTCATGCGCCGAGCCTGAGCGGACTTTCTCCGGATCAGCTGTGACCCAGCTGGAGCCCAGCCCTCAAGTCATCGGCGAAGAGCTCCCCCGTGCCCCCCCCCCCGGAGTGGAAGCCGGATTGCTCAAACAAGTACGGGGATGCGCTCGTTCGCGCGACGTCTCACTGCGAGGCTTCGAGGGATCCTCGAACCTTGAGCAGTAGGAGCTCCTCCGAGAACGGCTTCTCGAGCAGCGAGATGTCCTTGCCCAAGATCGAACCGAGCACCGGTTGCGCGTAGCCCGACATGTAGAGCACCGCAAGACCAGGACGCAGGCTTTGGATCCTTTGTGCGACCTCTTTGCCGGGCATGTTGGGCATGATTACGTCAGTGAGGAGAAGGTCGATCGTGCCTTGGTGGCCCTCGACCAAAGCGATCGCGTCGGGACCGCTCGCACTCGTCAGCACCGCGTAGCCGCTGCGGGCGAGGATCCTCCGAGTCACCTCTCGCAACGCGTCCTCGTCCTCGACAACGAGTACGGTCTCGCTTCCCCGCAATAGCCGGGGCTCGCCCAGCGGCTGCCCGGGCGTCCGGGTCCGGCTGGTGGTCGGCAACAACACGCGACAGGTCGTCCCGATACCGCTCTCGGAGTACAGCTGGATGTCCCCACCGGCCTGCTTGACGATTCCGAACACCATCGGCAACCCGAGGCCCGTGCCCTCTCCCTGGGGCTTGGTCGTGAAGAAGGGCTCGAATACATGCTCGAGCACCGACGGTTCCATGCCGCACCCGGTGTCGCTCACTTGGAGTCGCACATACGGTCCAGCCACCACCTCAGGTGGTGACTCCGTAGATCCGTCATCGATTTCGACGTTGGCGGTATCGATCGTGATCGTGCCGCCTCCGGGCATGGCGTCGCGGGCGTTGACCGACAGATTCACGAGTACCTGTTCGAGCTTGCCGGGATCAGCTTCGACAAGCCAGGGGTCTGGTGAAAGCTCGATGAGGAGCTCGACCTGTTCACCGATCGTACGACGCAGGAGCTGCTCGATGTCGGTGATGACGAGATTCAAGTCGAGCACCTGCGGCGAAAACACCTCACGTCGTGCAAATGCAAGGAGTTGGCGAGTGAGCCCGCTCGCTCGCACCGCTGCCGCTTCGATCTGGTCGAGATCGGCCCGGGCGGCATCCTGGTCGTCGAGCTCCTCCCTGACGAAGAGCGCGTAGTTCAAGATCACCGCTAACAGGTTGTTGAAGTCGTGGGCGATCCCGCCGGCGAGCCTGCCCATGCTCTCCAGCCGCTCGGACTGATTGAGGCGAGCCTCGAGGACACGCCGCTCGCGCTCCAATGCATTCCGGCGGGTGATGTCCCGACCGATCGCCGATGCGCCGGTGATGACCCCGCTCGGGTCATGAATTGGTGAGATCGTGACCGAGACGTCAAGCACCGTTCCGTCCCTGCAGACTCGCTTGGTGTCGTGTTGCTCGACCAGCCCACCATTGGCGATCCTCGTCAGCGCCTCTTCGAGCTCGTCGAGACCCTCGGGCGGGAAAAGGAGCGAGATATGCTGCCCGACGACCTCGTTCGCCTTGTAGCCGTACATCTTCTCGGCGCCGAGATTCCAGCTCGTGATCGTGCCGTCGAGCGTCTTGCCAAGGATCGCATCGGCCGATGAGTTGACGATCGCGGCGAGAAGCGAAGCTGAGTCACGCCCACTGGCAAGGGCTTCGTTGACCTGATCGGATCCTGAAAGACCGTTCATTGGCATTGCGGCGACCCTCGAGTGCTGGTTGAACTTGGTCGGCAGCAGCTTCCGGGGTCTGGGGCAGCGACTTGAGCGAGGAACTCGAGGCTCACTTGAGTCGAACAAGCTGAGCCGAAGCTTCGCTACAGAGAGAAGACTATCGGGAGTTTGCACGTAGAGTGGCGAAGCCCTCCCGTAGAGTGGTCAACCAATCGCCGCCGAGCTGCGCTCCTGCGCGAATCGCTCATCGCCCGCCGCGACGTTCACTCGCCGCTTCACGCTCGGACAATCGGGCGGCGAATGCGGCGGCTTCGCTCCGGTGCGCCATGCCGAGCTTCGCGAGCATCTTCGAGACGTAGTTCTTCACGGTCTTCTCGGCGAGGTGGAGGCCCTCGCCGATCTGGCGGTTCGTGAGTCCCTCTGCGACGAGATCGAGCACACGTCGTTCTTGGGCTGACAGCCGTCCCAGCCGCTCGTCCCGTTTCGGGCCCTCTCGGAGACGTTCGCGGACCTCCGCCGTCAGTGAGAGTTCGAGCAGCGACTCGCCCGCCCCCGCACGCCGCACGGCCGACACAAGCTCGCGCGCGCTGATCTGCTTCAGAACGTAGCCGGAAGCGCCGGCGAGTATGGCGGCAAACAGCGCCTCGTCGTCGGCGAAGCCCGTCAGCATGAGGCAGCGCATTGCCGGCATCCGGCTCCGGAGCTCACGGCAGAGCTCGATCCCGTCTCCGTCGGGCAGCTGCAAGTCGAGCACTGCGACGTCGGGCAAAAGGGTGGGTGCCAGCCTGAGGGCCTCTTCGACGGTTCCGGCCTCGCCGACCACCTCGAGTGTGTCGTCGGTCTCGAGCAATCTGCGCATGCCGCTGCGCACGACCTCGTAGTCGTCGACCAGAAAAACCTTCATCCGCACGGGCAAGCACCCCGATGTTTCCTCATGAAGCTCCTGGCGCAACGTTAGGGCTCATCGGACCGCTCATCGCGCGGCGGCGTCGGATCTGCCCGATCCACCTCAGTTCCAGCGCCACCGGCGTTCTCAGCGGGGCCGCGCGGTGCTCCCATCAAGTTCTCAGCCTCGGCCACGACGATGACCGCATGGAAACCAACAGATCGGCCACCGCGGCGCTTGCAGCGCGCCGCCGAGACAGGGCGAGACGGCAGATCCGGTCCGCAACAGCGTCGGTGGCGACGCTCGGCGTCGCACTCACCGGAGGATTCGCCTATCTCGCCGCGCAGGCCACTTCTCGCGCCGCCGCTTCGGCGGCATCGACGTCGACTGCTTCGACGAGTCCGACCGGTTCGGCCTCCGTTCCGGCCGCCACCTCCACCGCGACATCGAAGAGCGGTACGGGGACATCGAAGCGATCCCAGACGGGCGGAACAACGGACTCGTCGAAGACGACCTCGTCACAAGGCTCGGCGACCACCGGGACGAGCGATTCGGCCGTCCCGACAACCACTGCGCCAACCGGGACGACCACGACGACCTCGCACGCGACGTCGGGGGCGACGTGACGGCCGCGCCCGTATCATGTCGCTTTGCGGCCCTCGGCACGACGGTGGTGTTCTGCGCGAGCGACCCGAATGCCTTGGAGGCAGTGGGTGAGATCGTGCGCTCCCACGTAGAAGCTCTCGATGTCGCCGCAAGCAGATTCCGCACCGACAGCGAGCTCGTCAAGCTGAACAATTCTCGCGGGTCGGCGGTCCAGGTGTCGGATCTGCTGTTCGAGGCGATCCTCGACGCCCTCGGGGCCGCAGCCGCGACGGGCGGTGTCGTCTCCCCCACCGTCGGCGAGGCGATGCGGATCGTCGGCTACGACCGAGACTTCTCCGAAGTCAAGCGCACCGGAGGGCCCCTGCTAGTGCGGATTGCGCCCATCCCGGGCTGGTCCGCGATCCAGCTGGACGCCGCTCGCAAGACCGTCGAGCTGCCGGCCGGAGTCGAGCTCGATCTCGGGGCGACGGCGAAGGCGGCTTGCGCCGACCGGGCCGCGCGAGCAGCAGCCGACGCGACCGGCTCGGGCGCTCTGGTCAGCCTCGGCGGAGATGTCTCGGTTGCGGGACCTGCGCCCGAGGACGGCTGGGCAATCCGCATCGCCGACCGGCACGACGCTCCAGCCGGGATCGCGTGCCCGATCGTCGCCATCCGCCACGGCGGTGTTGCCACGTCGGGAACGTCCGCACGGCGTTGGCAACGAGGCGGCCGGCTGCTGCACCACATGATCGATCCCGCCACGGGATTGTCCGCCCGCACCTGCTGGCGCACCGTCTCGGTGGCGGCCCCGTCCTGCCTCGAAGCCAACACGGCGTCGACGGCTGCCGTCATCCTCGGATCCGCTGCGCCGGCGTGGCTCGCCCAGCGCGGGCATCACGCGCGGCTCGTCCGCGAGGACGACACCGTCGTGCGGGTCGGGCAATGGCCGGCCGAGGAGCGGTTCGCTGCTCCGGAGTCAGATGCGCGGCGGGCGTCATGATCCTCACAGCCACATCCAAGAGCGACTGGTTCCTGATGCGAGGGACCGGCCTCGTCACCCTGCTGCTGTTCACCCTCGTCGTCGCGCTGGGTGTCGTCGGCGTCAAACGGCTGCGGTCATCCGCGCTCTCGCGCGTGGTCACCTCGGGCCTGCACCGCAACCTCGCTCTGCTCGCGGTGTGCTTCCTGATCATCCACATCGTGACCGCCGTCGTCGACAGCTTCGTCTACTTGCGATGGTTCGACGTCGTCCTTCCGTTCGCGTCCTCCTACCGTCCGGTCTTCGTCGGGCTCGGCGTCCTGAGTCTCGACCTCACGCTCGCGATCATCGCTACCAGCCTGCTCAGGCGGCATGTCGGCTATCACCTGTGGCGGCTCGTGCACTGGGCCGCCTGGGCAGCGTGGCCCCTCGCCATGGCACACAGCATCGGCATGGGCAGCGACACCGGGGGCGGTTGGGGTCTGGGCATGTGCCTGGTGTGCATCGCCGTCGTCGTCGCCGCGTCCGCCTGGCGAGTCTTCGGCCGGGTGCCTACCGGAGTTGGCGACCGCTCTGCTCGCGACCTTGCGCCGCGGCGCGCGGCGTCTCAGTGCCGGGTGCCGGCGCCGCACGTCCGGTCCGCTCGCAGGCTCAATGAGGTTCCTGTTTCCTTCACCACCACTGCCATCACCGAAACGAGGAGATCGACATGACCTATCCGTCGCCGAACGGGCTGCTCGACCGTTCCCAACCGGCGGCGCGGCGCGACCCGTCAGCGTTGCCGCGCTTGACCCACACTCCGGCGGCGACGTCGTTCGCGTCCCATGAGCGCTTCTGGGGACCACTGCCGAACGGGCGCGCCCTGGTCGAGCAGACGCGCCGCTCGGGTCTGCGCGGAAGGGGCGGGGCGGGGTTCCCGACGGCGCTGAAGCTAGACGCGGTGCTCGCCGCTGCGGCAGCGAGCGGGCGTCGGCGTCGGCGTCCGATCGTCGTCGCGAACGGGACCGAAGGCGAGCCCGCCAGCGCCAAGGATCGCACCCTCCTCGAGCAAGCCCCGCATCTCGTGCTCGACGGCATGGTCGAGGCCGCGGCTGCGGTGGGCGCCGGACGGGCGATCGTCTGCGTCAAGGCCGACGGCGCGGCGGTGATCGCATCGCTGGAACAGGCGCTCGCCGAGCGCCGGAGCCGGGACGAGGTGAGCCTGGAGCTCTCGATCGTGCCGGCGGGGTACGTCGCCGGCGAGGAGTCCGCACTCGTGAACTGGCTGAGCTCCGGTGTGCCGGCGCCGACAATCACCCCTCCCCGGCCCGCCGACCGGGGAGTGGAAGGCCGACCGACGCTGGTCGACAACGTCGAGACGATGGCCAATCTCGCACTGATCGGGCGCTTTGGAGCCGACTGGTGGCGGGGCGTCGGGAGCGGGGCCGACCCAGGGTCGATCCTGCTCACGATCTCGGGTGCCGTCGCTGCTCCGGGCGTGTACGAGGTTGGCAACGGCTCGCCGCTTCGCGACGCCCTCACCCTCGCTGGTGCGGGAAGGACCGCCGGCGTGCTCGTCGGCGGCTATTTCGGCACTTGGCTCACTGCCGAACAAGCCGGGCGAGCCGGCCTCGGCCGCGAGTCCCTGGCCAGATTCGGCGGCTCAGTTGGATGCGGCGTCGTCATCGTGCTCCCCGAGCACTCCTGCCCGCTCGAGGAGTCCGCGAGGGTGGCGCGCTGGCTGTCCCGCCAGTCCGCCGGCCAATGCGGTCCCTGCGTCAACGGGCTGCCGGCGATTGCCGGCGCTATGGAGGATCTGGCTCGAGGGCGCGACGTCGCCCAGGCCGAGCGCCACGCCCACCGCTGGGCCGATATGGCGGACGGGCGCGGGGCCTGCAAGCTGCCCGATGGCACCGCACGGTTCGTACGAAGCGCCCTTCGGACCTTTGCGCCGCATCTCGAGCGACACCGGCTTCTGGGCGGTCCGTGCGACGGGCTCGGCTCCGAATCTGTCCTTCACCTCCCCGGGCGGGAGGTGAGCCTCCGATGGGGATGAGGATGACGGTGAACCCGATCCGCTGCGACGGGAGGGGCCTGTGCGCGGTGCTGCTCCCCGAGCTCGTCACACTCGACGACTGGGGGTACCCGGTCATCGAGCAGGCCGACGTGCCGGCTCACCTCGAGGCCCAGGCGCGGCGGGCCGCCTCCGCGTGCCCGGTGCTGGCGTTGTCGCTGACATGCGTCGCCAGCCCGCGGCCGGCCCGCTCGATCAGTCCGCGCTCGGTTGCGCTTCGATAACGGTGGCCGGCGGCACCTCGGCGGGAAAGGCGGGATTTGCGACCTCGGAGATGACAGGCAGCCGAACAGTGAAGACCGCTCCCCCGCTCGGGCCGTTGGCAACCCCGACCGTCCCTCCGTGCTTGAGCACGATCGCCCGCACGATGGCGAGCCCGAGACCCGATCCGCCGCTTTCCCGAGAGCGTGAGCTGTCGCCGCGGTAGAAGCGGTCGAACACCCGGTCGAGCTGCTCATGGGACAGCCCAGGTCCGTTGTCGGCGACCTCGATCACTGCATCCCCGCCCCTCTCGGAGATCGTGAGCACTGTCTCGGTCCCTCTCGGAGTGTGCGCGCGGACGTTGGCGAGCAGGTTGTCCATGACTTGGCGCATTCGCACCTCGTCGGCCTCGACCTCGATCGGGCGCGAGGCCACGAGCGTCACCGGCCAGCCGGGCTCGACCGCCTCGGCGGTCTCGACGGCGTGCGCCGCCGACAACACGAGCTCGGTCGGCTTCAAGCTGAGCGGTCTGGCCTCGTCGAGCCGCGCGAGGAGGAGGAGATCGGACACGAGATCACCCATCCGACCCGTCTCTCGCCTGATGCCGGCCAGCACCCGGGCGAGATCCTCGGGACGCTCGTCGGCTCCTGCTTCGAAGAGCTCCGCGTACGCCGCGACTGCCGTCAAGGGCGTCCGCAACTCGTGGGACGCGTCGGCGAGGAAACGGCGCATCCTCGCCTCCGATTCCCGCAGATCTCCCTCGGTCCGGTCGCGGGCGGAAAAAGCGTCCTCGATGCGACCGAGCATCGTGTTGAGGACGCGGGCGAGGCGCCCGACCTCCGTGGCGGGGTTGCCGATGGGGACCCGACGGCCGAGCTCACCTCCGGCGACGTCTTCCGCCGCCCGCTCGACTTCGATCAACGGGCGCAAGCCGATATGCACGAGCCACCACCCCGCCGCCACGGCGAGCAACAAGGCACCCCCGGTGACGAGGAGCTCCACCTCCACGAGGTGGGTCAACGTCGCGTCCGTCGCCGTCACGGGAAGTCCCAGGACGAGTTGACGCCCGTCGGACAAAAGCGACACCCGGAGCCGGTAGGCCGGTACTGAGCCGGAGGCAGCCGTCGTCAGGTAGACCGCCGGCTCTCCACCGGCTGGCTCCCCGCCGCCGGGAGGAGGGGCCCCGCCTCCCGGGGCTGTTGCGCCCGCCGTGGAGGGCGGTGTGGAGGGACCCGACCCGGCCGGGCTCTTCTCTGTGGAGAGGCCCTCGAGCCTGCTCGGCACTTCCGGGACGGGCAGGAACGTTCCGCTGGCGCCGGAGAAGGCCTTGACCGGAGGCTCGATGATCTTGCCCTCGGCGGTGCGAAGCTCGGCGAAGGTTCCCGGCGCGTTCTCGGCGACCAGACCCTGGGTGAGTGGCGCGCCCGAATCGAGCGCGCGCTCGATCCCCGGATGGGTCAGCTCGAGCTGCTGGTCGATCTGCCCGAAGAGGTAGCCCCGCAGCGACGAATACGTGACGAGATCGGTGCCCACGAGCGCGAGGAGTGCCGCCGCTCCGGTGGCGAGCAGCAGCCGCAGCCTGAGCGACATCTAGCCCTTCGGCTCACGCATGACGTATCCGACGAGGCGGATGGTGTGGATCAACGGAGGTCCATGGGCATCCAGCTTGCGGCGCAGATAACGGACATAGGTCTCCACGATGTTGGCGTTGCCGCCGAAGTCGTAGTGCCAGACGTGATCGATGATCTGCTCCTTGGAGAGCACGAGGCGCGGGTTCAACAAGAACAGCCGCAGCAGGCTGAACTCGGTGGCCGTGAGCTTGACCGGCCGGCCCCCGCGGGTGACCTCGTGGGTTCCCTCGTCCATGACCACGTCGGCGAACCTGAGGCGGCGATCCTGCTCGTCGCCCGCGCGGCGCCGGACCAGCGCCTTGGTTCGGGCCACGATCTCTGCAAGGGAGAAGGGTTTGGACACGTAGTCGTCGCCACCGACCCCGAGCCCCACGACGAGATCCTCGATCTCGTTACGAGCCGTGAGGAAGAGCACGGGCACGTCGATGCCGTCGGCCCGCAACCGCCGCGTGATCTCGAAACCGTCCAGGTCAGGGAGCATGACATCGAGGATCAGCAGGTCGAATGCATGCTCCTGGCACCGTGCAAGCCCGGCACGGCCGGTCGAGGCTTCCTCGACCTCGAAACCCTCGTAGCGAAGGACCGTCGCGACGGCGTCGACGATGGAGGGCTCGTCGTCGACGACGAGGACGCGTCTCGCACTCGCGACCATCCCGGGGGCGCCGATCGGGTCGTCGAGGGCCGGCACGCTCTCAGCCTTGCACTGCCGGCTGCGAGCCACGAGCCGGGGCGGGCGGAAATGCCCCGACCCGGCCGTGTGAGCGGCCGGATCGGGGCGCCCTCACCGGGTGACGCTCAGCTGCCGGTGGAGGTGTGGGTCGAAGAGCTCGAGCCCATGTGGGTGCAGGGCCCGGTCATCTTCGCCGGTTTCTTCGTCGCTGACGATGCGCTCTTGGACGAGCTCTTCGTGGACGACGAGGTGGCCGAGTCCGTCAACCGCACTCGGGTGCCGGGGCTCCGGCTCGTTTGCGCCCCTGCCTTTGCGGCGGCATGGCTCACCGTTGTCGCGTGGTGAGTCGCTGTCGCCGCCCCGGCCGAGCTCAAACCGAGGCCGAGCCCGGTTCCGACCACAGCAGCACTCATCGCAAGCGCGGCGAGTGCGTTGCGTCTTCGGTGTCTCATGTCTTCTCCTTTGTTCGCTCATGCAGCTGACCTGGGACAATCCGGCCAGCAAGCACATTCCAACTTCGGTACCTTGGAGAAGGCCGAGAGTGGGCGCGGTCCCAGCGGAGAATGACCGGTCGCTACTCGAGTCAGCCGTTGCTGCTGATGCGTTCGGGCGTCACCAGCACTGCCGTCCGTTCCTCGGCTGCCATGACCCGGTCGAATTCGTCCCAGTCCTGGTGGGACCCGCCGGCTGCAACGAAAACCCTTCGGAGCAGCATCGGGAGCTCAAGGCTGCCGAAGCTCTCGAGCCGGTCACGGGGGCCGACGAGCTGGACCGGCCCCTCCACGGCCACCCAGTCCGGGCCATCGCGAAATACGATCGCTGCCCTTCGGCTGGCGCGCAGATACCGCAGCTTGCGTGAGGATCCGCCTGCGACGAGCCCCACGCGCGCGTCGCCGCTGATCGGGTCATCGACGACGCCGGCGTTCACGACCGAGGCATGGATCGTCCCGTCGGGCCGGACCGTCGTGAAGACCGCCAGGGAGTCCTGTTGAACAAGCCTGCGGACATGATCGAGATCGCTCGGCATCTCTCCTCCTTCATCGCTCAGGCACGGTTATAAGGGCTCGCCGAACGTTAAGCCGCGCGAACGCAGCTTGACGATTCACCGGCTCGGCGTTCGCTGTCGCTCCCGCCTTTGGGCCAGCCCGGCCCTCAAGATGTTGGGTGCGGCGTTCACGTCGGCATGCTCGGTGAAGCCAGAGCTCACCCAGCCGGTCGCGTGGCAACATCTCCCAGTGGCGCGCCGCCCGCAGACGCCGGGACGATCGATAAGGTCTGAGCCAGAGGAGATTGAATGACCTTCGTAGCCGGATCCCTGGCCGGAAGACCGGTTCGACGGGTCGAGGACGCCGACCTGCTCCAAGGCCGCGCGACCTATGTCGACAACTTGAAGGTCGACGGCATGCTCTCGCTCGCCTTCGTACGATCGCCTTCGGCGCACTCCGAGATCCGCTCGATCGACGTCACCGAGGCACAGCAGATGCCGGGCGTCGTCGCCGTGTACACCGCGGAGACTCTCGAGCTGCCCGATTACGTCGGGTTCCTCCAGGTTCACCCCGGCGTGAACCGTCCCCCCCTTGCTTCGGGTCGCGTGTACTTCGTCGGCGACCCGGTCGCGGTCGTCGTCGGCGAGTCGACGGCGCAGGCCGTCGACGCAGCTGAACTCGTCGCCGTCGAGTACGAACCGCTGCCCTCGGCGATCGACATGGAGCTGGCGCTCGCACCCGGAGCACCGCTGCAGTACGAGGAGGTTCCGGGCAACTTGCTGTCCGGCACGCAGGACCCCGCCGACGTCGACGCGCTCGGCGGGGCCGAGATCGTCGTCCGAGGTCGCTTCGAGAACCAGCGGGTGGCGGTCGTGCCGATGGAGGGTTCCGCGATCGCGGTGATACCCGGCGCCGACGACTCCGACTACGAGCTGACCGCCTATGTCGCCTGCCAGATGCCGCACTTCACCCGGGACCAGATCGCGACCGCGTTCGGCGTGCCGGAGTCGCGGATCCGCGTGATCGCTCCGCACGTCGGGGGCGCGTTCGGTGCCAAACACCTCACCGCTGAAGGAATCGTCGCGGTCAAGGTGGCGCTCGAGCTCGGTCGCCCGGTGAAATGGGTGGAGACACGCTCGGAGAACCTGGTCGCCATGTCGCACGGGCGGGGGCAGGTGCAGTACGTCGAGCTGGGACTGAACCGCGACGGCACCATCGTCGGGATGCACTGCCGGATGGTCGGTGATTCGGGCGCCTACGCCGGCTTCGGCGGGATGTTGCCGGGGATGATGACCAGGATCATGGCCTCCGGCTGCTACCGCATCCCGAAGATCGCCTTCGACGTCGCGGTGGCCATCACGAACACGACGTCGATGGGTGCTTATCGCGGCGCGGGACGGCCCGAGGCCGCCGCGTTCGTCGAGCGGATCATGGACATGGCGGCCGACGAGCTCGGGGTCGATCCCGCCGAGCTGCGCAGGCGCAACTTCGTACGGCCGGCCGACTTCCCCTACAGGACCGTGATGGGCGCGGTCTACGACAGCGGCGACTACGACGCCGCGCTCACCGAGGCTCTCCGGCTCGCCGGCTACGACGCCCTCCTCGCAGAGCAGGCCGAGCGGCGCCGGCGCGGCGATCGACTCCAGCTCGGGATCGGGATGTCGGCCTACGTCGAGGTCACCGGAGGAGGCGGCGAGGAGTTCGCCTCGGTCGAGGTGCACGACGACGGCACGGTGACGGTCAAGGCGGGGACGTCCGCTCACGGGCAGGGACACGCGACCGCCTTCTCGATGATGGTCGCCGATCGCCTCCGCATTCCGATGGAGAACATCCGTTTCGTGCAGTCCGACACGGCCGAGGTGCGGCGAGGCGGCGGCACCGGCGGGTCCCGTTCCCTGCAGATGGGCGGTAGCGCGGTGTCAGAGAGCGCCCAGCTCGTGCTCGAGCGGGCGAAGGAGATCGCCGCCGAGGTGTTCGAGTCAGCTCCGGAGGACATCGTCTTCGCCGAAGGACGGTTCATCGTGGCAGGAGTGCCGAGCAGAGCGCTCGAGTGGCCGGAGATCTCGCGGGCTGCCGCCGGGAAAGGTGCGCCGCTCATCGTGGAACACGACTCACACCAGGACAGCTCGACCTTCCCGTTCGGCGCCCACGTCTCGGTTGTCGAGATCGACTTCGAGACCGGTGAAGTCAAGCCGATCCGTCACATTGCCGTCGACGACTGCGGGCGTATCCTCAACCCGCTCCTCGTCGACGGCCAGGTGCACGGAGGCCTTGCCTCGGGGATCTCGCAGGCGCTGTGGGAGGAGTACGTCTACGACGCGGAGGGCAACCCCCTCACTACGACGCTCGCCGACTATGCAATGCCGAGCGCCGCGGAGCTGCCGTCGTTCGAGCTCGCCCACACCGAGACCCCCTCGCCCCTCAACTCGATCGGGGCCAAGGGCATCGGAGAGTCGGCGACGGTCGGCTCGACACCAGCGGTGCAGAACGCGGTGGTCGACGCCTTGAGTCACCTGGGCGTGCGCCACCTCGACATGCCGTGCACACCGGAACGGGTCTGGCGGGCCATCCGCGACGCCGAGGCGCAGAGCTTGGCGTCGTCCTGGAGCGAACCTCCGGCGGTGTTCGGCAACCTGCCGGTGAGAGACGGGACGTCCGAGGACGGAACCGAGACCGAGGAGATCAACCTGTGAGGCGCCGAGAGCACCCGGCCTGGAGGCTCTTGCGGGCTTGCGGGCTACTTCTGCTCCGCTCCTCCTGACGCGTCCGACTCGGCGAGCACCCGGCTCGCAACGGCAAAGGCCGAGTTCGCCGCCGGGACGCCCGCATAGACGGCGCTCTGCAGAAGGACCTCACGCACGGTCTCGGGCGGCACGCCGCTGCGGAAGGCGGCCCGCAAGTGGAGCTCCAGCTCGTCGAAACGACCGAGCGCGATCAGCATGGCGAGCGTGATCAGGCGGCGGGACGTGCGATCGAGGCCTGGGCGTGCCCATATCTGCCCCCACGCGTACCCGGTGACGAGCGCCTGCCACGGTGCGTTGAACGGAGTTGCCATCTGCACGGCTCGGTCGACGTAGGCGCCGCCGAGCACGTCGCGGCGAACCTCGAGTCCCCGCACGGGAGCGGATCCGACGAGATGATCGAGCAGCAGCTGGCTGAACTCGGAGGCGAGCACGACATTGGCGATGTGGGCGACGCCCGCGACGACGACCAGGCCGGACCCGGTGACTCCCTGCTGCAGGCCGAGGGCGAGCTCGGGCGGGACGACCGGGTCGTCGGCTCCGGCGACCACGAGCGTCGGCGCCACGATCCGGCCGAGCTCCGGCGTGAGATCCATCTCGGCGATCGCCTCACAGCAAGCGGCGTACCCCTCCGCGTCGGCGCTTGCGAGCATGGAGGCGAACGAATCGAGCACCGCGGGACGTGCCGCCCGAAAGGCCGGAGTGAAACCATCGCCCGAACAGCTGCTCGGTGATCGATGCGACGCCCTGGCGGCGAACCGTCGCCGCGCGCTCGTTCCACGATTCGCGAGTGCCGAGCTTGGGTGCGGTGCAGCACAGCACGAGACGTTCGATCCGCTGCGGATGCGTGGCGGCGAGCCACATCCCGACCATGCCGCCGAGCGACAGGCCCACCAGCGACACCTTCTCGACCTCGAGCTCGTCGAGCAATGACAACAGGTCGCCACCGAGGTCGGCGATCGAGTACGGCCCCGCCGGCGCCGGCGAGCCGCCGTGGCCGCGGTGCTCGTAACGCAGCACGCGGAAGAACTGTGTCAGCTCGGTCATCTGCGTATCCCACATCGAGGTCGTCGTTCCGAGCGAGTTGGAGAGCACCAGGACGGGGGCGCCGCTCGGGCCGTCGAGCCGGTGCCCGAATCGTGGCCCTTGGTCGCCGGTGGTCACGCGTCGCCTCCGTTCGTCGGATGGCGCGGTTGTCTCTGCGCCCCCGTCGGGTGGGGCCCCGTCCTGGCCGGGAGGTCGTTCAGCTGTTCAGGGGACAAAGAAGGCCGTCTCCTTGTCGCCCTGGAGCCACAGGTCGTGGTGATAACCGCTCGCGCCGCGCCGGGCGATGAGGCTCGCCCGCACCTCCGCCTCGCTGAGGGACGACAGCAGGGGGTCGGACTCCACCTCGGCGTCGTCGGAGAAATAGATACGGGTGACCAGCCGTTGCAGGAGGCCCCGAGCGAAGATCGACACGTCGAGATGTGGCGCCTCCACACCGCCTCCCGCGAGGGGCAACGCGCCGGGCTTCAATGTGCATATCCGATACGCGCCCGAGCGGTCGGTGAGCGTCCGGCCGAAGCCGGTCCAGGACGAGGCCGTCGCCGGCGGGAACCGGCCGGCGGGGTCCGCCTGCCAGATCTCGAGCAGCGCGTCGATGACGGGCGCCCCTGCGCCATCGAAGACGCGACCGCTGATCGTGACCGCGCCGGGAGTCGACGGGTCGACCATCTGACCGCGGGCGTTCCATTCGGTCCCGATGCTCAAGAAGGGCCCTGAGGTCTGCGACGGGGTCGCGACCTCGCCTCGGCTCACCCTCGCTCCTCCCCGATGGTCTCGATCGGGGTCGCGCCGTCCCCTCCGAGAACGACGTCGAAGCGGTAAGCGAGCGCCCAGTCGCGTTGGGTCGCATCGAGGTCGAACTTCGCAACCAGACGACCGGCGGCACGGCGGTCGCGGATCGACTGGAACATCGGGTCGTACTCGAGCAGAGGATCGCCGGGAAAATACATCTGGGTCACGAGCCGGCTCGAGAACGATCTGCCGAAGACCGAGAAGTGGATGTGCGCCGGTCGCCACGCGTTGTCGTGGTTGGACCAGGGGTACTCGCCTGGCCGGATGGTGATGAACCGGTAGGAACCGGACGAGGTCGTCAGACACCGTCCTGCGCCGCTGAAGTTGGGGTCCAGAGGTGCCTGGTGTCGGTCCACCGTGTGGGCGTAGCGCCCGGCTGCGTTCGCCTGCCAGATCTCCACGAGCTGGTTTGCGACGGGACGCCCCGCCGAGTCGGATACCCGCCCGTGCACGATCAGCCGCTCGCCGATCGGCTCACCGGAGCCCTGACGGGTGAGGTCATGGTCGAGCGGACCGACGAGTCCCTCACCGAAGACCGGGCCGGCGATCTCGGTGAGTCCCTCCGGGAGCGAGCGCAGCGGACGCTTGGGGGCCCGTAGGTGGGTCGCGACGTAGCCGGGGTAGTCGTAGGCGGGGTCGAGTCGGTCCGGATGCACGGTTGCACCGATGTCCTGGGTCACCTTCGACATCATTCCTCTTTCTGTGCTCACGATCGATGCACCTGCACACCCGGGTTGAAGCTCGGCCAGGTCGGCCAACGCTCAGGATTGGCTCTCCCCGCCCTGAAGCCGGCGAAGCCGGTCGAGCTCGGTCGGCGTCGGCGGACTGGTCCTCGCAAGGTCCCGGGACACCCGCAGCTCCCACCCCGTCGCCTCCCGGGCCGTCTCGAGGTTCACGCCGCCGTGGAGGTGGGTGAGCTCGAGCTCGAGCGTCTCTCTGCTCGGGCGGAGCAACCCGAGATCGGTGATGACGAGGACCGGCCCGCGGCCGGTGAGCCCGAGGCGCTCGCGATCGCCCTTTCCCTGACCGTGACCCACCGAGGTCACGAAGTCGAGCCGGTCGACGAAGGTCCGGCGGTTCTGGCGGATGACGATCACGACCTCCTTGCAGGAAGCAGCGATCTCCGGTGCACCGCCCGCCCCGGGAAGGCGAACATCGGGATCCTCGTAGGAACCGATGACGGTGGAATTGAGGTTGGCGAATCGATCGATCTGCGCCGCCGACAGGAACCCGACGTCGATCCGCCCGCCTTGCAGCCAGTAATTGAAGATCTCCGGCACCGAGACGACCGCGTCGGCAGTCTCTGCGAGCTCGCCGTCGCCGATGGACAACGGCAGCCTCGTCGGCTTGGCACCGATGGTCCCGGACTCGTAGACGAGCACCACCTCCGGTGCGTGTGTCGCCCGGGCCAAGTTGGCGGCGGTGCTCGGCAGTCCGATCCCCACGAAGCAGACCGCCCCGTCGGCGAGCGTGCGCGCCGCGGCCACCGTCATCATCTCGTCGGCGCTGTACTCCATCGGCGCCCCGGAGGTTTCCGGGAGACTCGCTCCGGCGATCGCGCGATTCGTCGCGGTCATGTCTCGATCCCTTCGGGGGCCGATGTCAGAACGGAAGGGACGGTAACACCGCGTGGGCCGTGCCGTGGGACCCGCACGTCGGGGATCCACCGGCCGGCACGTTGACAGTCCTGGCGGCAATCCGTATCGTCGCCCACGATGAGAACGTATGTGCGTTGCTCGCACAGCCCACCCGACCGGTGATGGCCCAGGTACTCCCGCTCGACGACGCCATCGCTCTGCTCGTGCGTGACGGCGACTGCGTGGCCATGGAGGGGTTCACCCATCTCATTCCCTTCGCCGCCGGCCACGAGATCATTCGCCAGCGTCGTCGCGAGCTCACCCTCGCCCGCCTGACGCCGGATCTGCTCTTCGATCAGATGATCGGCATGGACTGCGCTCGCCGCCTCGTGTTCTCCTGGGGCGGCAATCCGGGGGTCGGGTCGCTGCATCGCTTCCGCGACGCCGTCGAGCACGGGTGGCCCGGACCGCTCGCCCTGGATGAACACAGCCACGCCGGTCTAACCAACCGCTACGTGGCGGGCGCCTCGGGATTACCCTTCGCGACGCTCCGCGGGTATGCGGGCACGGACCTGGCGGGGCACTCGCCGACGGTGTCGGCGTTGCAATGCCCCTTCACGGGCGAGACGCTCGCCGCCGTCCCCGCGTTACGGCCCGACGTGACGATCGTGCATGCCCAACAGGCCGATCGGAAAGGCAACGTGCACCTCTGGGGGATCACCGGCGTGCAGAAGGAGGCGATCCTCGCCGCCTCACGCTCGCTCGTCACGGTCGAAGAGATCGTGGATTCCATCGAGCTGCGACCTGGCGGCATCGTCATCCCGTCCTGGGTCGTGAGCGCGGTGTCCGAAGTCCCAGGCGGGTCGTGGCCGTCCTACGCGCTCGGCTACTCCGACCGCGACAACGACTTCTACGAAGCCTGGGACTCGCTGAGCCGCGAGCGGGAAACGTTCCTCGCCTGGATGCAAGAACACGTCGTGGCGCCCTCGAAGCCGAAAAGCGTCGGATCGCACCGTCGTGAGACGAGACCTGACCGGTTCAGGGATCGCCGATGACCTCCGGTGACTACCGGTTGTGGACCCCTCAGCTCGAGGATCCCTACCCTTTCTACCGACGACTCCGCGACGACGAGCCGGCGCACTATTCGGCCACCGAGGACCTCTGGGTGCTGTCCCGATTTCAGGACTGCCTCGACGCTTTCACCGATTGGCAGACCTGGTCGAGCGAGCGGCGTGGCAACCTCATCAACGACCCGCCCGAGAGGATCGGCAGGACGCTCGGAACGACGGATCCCCCTCGGCACACGATGGCGAGGCGACTGGTGAACAAGGCGTTCACGCCCCGGACCGTCGCTCGGCTCGAGCCCGTGATACGCGATCATGCGCGCCGCCTCGCCACAGGGGCGCGGGACGCGTCCAGGATCGAGTTCGTGCACGACGTCGCGGGTCCGCTCAACGCCGGGATCCTGGGCGCCCTGTTCGGTATGAGCGAGACCGAGGTGCTCGAGATGCGTCCCGCCCTGGACGACTTCTTCACCCGCGACGCCCCCGAGGACGGGTCCACGCCTCGCCATGTCGCCGCGATGGCGACGCTGCGCGGATTCCTCGACACCCTGACCTCGGCCCGCACGACCCGTCCCGGTGACGACCTCATCAGCGCCATGATCGCCGCCGAGGAGGAGGGCGCTCGTCTCGGGCACGACGAGGTGGTGGTCACGACAATGACGTTCCTGACGGCCGGTTTCGAGAGCTCGAACAATCTGCTCACGAACATGGCCAACGCGCTGGCGGTCGTCGACGGGCTGTTCGACGCGGTCCGCGTCGAGCCTGCGAGCATCGGATCGTTCGTGGAGGAAGCCATGCGGTGGGATGCGGCAGCTCAGGGCTTCGTCCGAACCCCGACGCGCGACGTCACTCTCCACGAGCGACAGATCCCCGCCGGCTCCCAGGTCCTCATCCACATCGGCTCCGCGAACCGCGACGAGCGGCAATTCGACCAACCCGACCGCTTCGCCCTCGACCGCCGCAGCCAGCGACATCTCGGGCTCGGTCACGGCACGCACTTCTGCGTCGGGGCGCCGCTCGGTCGTCTGCTCGCCCGGATCTGTTTCGAGGAGCTGCTCGACGTCGCGACGAAGTGGACGCCCGACTATTCCACCGCGACCAGGGTCACGACCCCGAACTTCCGCGGTTTCCTCCGCTTCGGCCTCGAGCTGTAGCTAGCCCCAGACCTCGGCGGCGGTCTCGACGACGAGGCGCAGCTTTGCGATCTGGTCGTCGTAGGTCAACAAATTGCCCTCGGAGGTCGACGAGAAGCCGCACTGCGGTGACAGGCAGAGCTGGTCGAACGGCAGGAACTTGCTCGCCTCCTCGATCCGTCGCTTGAGGGTGGCCGTGGTCTCGAGCTCGCCGCGCTTGGTCGTGACAAGGCCGAGAACCACCATCTTCCCCGGCGGCACGAAGCGCAGCGGCTCGAAGCCCCCCGACCGCTCGTCGTCGAACTCGAGAAAGAAGCCGTCCACCTCGAGATCGCTGAACAGCGCCTCCGCCACGAAGTCGTAGCCACCCTCGGCCGCCCAATGCGACTGAAAATTCCCCCGGCAGCAGTGCGTCGTGATCGCCATGCCCGCCGGGCGGTCCCGGAGCGCCGCGTTGATCTGGGCGATATAGCGGAGGTGCTGGTGCTCGGCGTCGTCGCCGCGACGAGTCAGCAGCTCGCGCTGCTCGGGGTCGTTGAGGTAGGCGAGGCTCGTGTCGTCGAGTTGGAGGTATTGGCAACCGAGCGCCGCCAATCGGCGAATCTCCTCGGCGTACGCGGCGCTCAGGTCCGACCAGAACTCCTCCACGTCCCCGTAGATCTCGGGGTCGATCGCCGCCGGGCCGCCCCGATAATGCACCATGCTCGGCGAGGGGATCGTCAGCTTCGGCGTCGCAGTGGAGGTCTGCGACGCCAGGAACGCGAAGTCGGCTCCAAAAATGGTCGGACCGAGCGAGATCCGACCGCTCACCTTCAGTGCCGCCGGCGAGAACGAGATCGAGCCCTCCGAGTTCCTGAAGTGCACGGCAAGGTGCTCGTCCGCCTCGGAGATACCACCGAGGCGGTAGATGAAGTCCATGTGCCAAGAAGCGCGGCGGAACTCTCCGTCGGTCGCCGACCGGAGGCCGATGTCCTCCTGAAGGCGCACGACGTCGCCGATGGCGCGGTCTTCGACCTCGCGAAGCTCGTCGCTCGAAAGAGCGCCCTCAGCGAACTCGCGCCGGGCGCGAAGCAGCTCGGGTGGCCGGAGCAGGCTGCCGACGTGGTCGGCACGAAACGGTGGAATCTCGCGAGCGGTCATCCAATGAAAACTAGAGCCTCACGCCACAACCGTGACGCGCATCGTTCCAGGAAACCGGTCGTGACTGCGCGGGGCCGACCCGACCCTCGCCTGTTCCGTCGCGTCCAGTTCGATGTGCAGGCTCCCGTGGTGGGCAGAGGACGAATGAAAGAAGCAAGCTGTCTGCGACCATGGTCGTGACGGCCCAAGCTGAGCAGGAGGCAACGTGGTAGCGAAACTGACGTTTGTGATCGTCGGCGCGAGCCTGGCCGGCGCCAAAGCCGCCGAGACCCTTCGCACCGAGGGATTCGACGGCCGGGTCGTGCTGATCGGCGACGAGGACGTGCGCCCCTACGAACGCCCGCCGCTCTCGAAGGACTATCTGCGCGGCGAGAAGGGCTTCGACGACGCCGCTGTCCACGACGAGGCCTTCTACGACGCCAACGCCATCGAGCTTCGAACCTCGACACTTGCAACCGCCGTCGACGTCCCCACATCCGAGGTCACCCTCAGCTCGGGCGAGCGCGTCGGTTACGACCGCCTCCTGTTGGCCACCGGGGCAACACCGCGGCGCCTCTCGGTCCCGGGGGCGGAGCTTCCGGGCGTCTCTTACCTGCGCCGCCTCGCCGACTCCGACGCGCTGGCGCTGGCTTTCACCGCCTCGCGGCAAGTCGTGGTCATCGGGGCGGGGTGGATCGGTGCCGAGGTGGCTGCGTCCGCTCGTCAGCTCGGTGCCGAGGTGGCGATGGTGGAGCTGGGCTCGCTGCCGCTCGAACGCGTCCTCGGCGAGGAGGTGGGGCCGGTCTACCGCGATCTGCACGCCGAGCACGGTGTCGATCTTCATTTCGGAGTCGGCGTCGAGGCGCTCCGCGGCGCGACGGCGGTGGAGGAGGTCCGCCTGAGCGACGGGACGGTGCTTCCCGCCGAGATCGTCGTCGTGGGCATCGGCGTGACGCCGCGTGTCGAGCTCGCCGAAGCCGCCGGCCTGAGCCTCGAGAACGGCGTCGTCGTCGACGAGCACCTCGCCACAAGCGCAGCGGGGATCTTCGCGGCGGGAGATGTCGCCAATGCGTACCATCCCCGCTACGGCACCCGCATTCGCCTCGAACACTGGTCCTCGGCGCTCAATCAGGGTCCGCTTGCGGCCAGGAACATGCTCGGCGGCGCGGCCGTCTACGACCGGGTCCCGTACTTCTTCTCCGACCAGTACGACCTCGGGATGGAGTACCGCGGCTGGGCGCCGGCGTGGGATCAGGTCGTCTTCCGGGGCGATCGGGAGACTCGGGAGTTCCTTGCCTTCTGGCTCCGCGGCAGCCGCGTGGTCGCCGCGATGAACGCCAACGTCTGGGACTCCGGCGACGCGCTCGAAGCGCTGATCCGCAGCGACCAACCCGTCGACCCCGCCCGCTTGAGCGACCCGGACGTCGACTTGGCCAGCTTGGTTGCCGGGTCGGGGACCTGAGAGACCGCCCGTAGCGGAGGGCGGAGAAGAAAGGCTAAAGCTGATTCGAGGTCGCGTCGATAAGGACTACGCGACCCGCGACCGGCCTCTTAGGTGTGACTGGCACTGGCCTGCTTCAGACCAGAGGAGTGACGCGGGCCAGCGTCCCGAGTATCAGCGCAAAGAGTGTCCACCCCTCGCTTCGCTTGTTTCCTAAGCCTTAGGGCATTGCCTAGTGCACAAGACGTACGCCTGCTTCACCTCCGTATAGGAGGGCAACATGGCTGCAACCGGACGGCGCTTGCGGCGGTCACCCGTCAACATGCTGACGCCGACGACTGTTCGCGTGCGCCGTCGCTTCGCCGCGGCGCTCGTCGTTGCGGCCGGCATCGTGATCCTGGGCGGCGCGGTCGGAACGATGGCGGCTTCGGCGGCGCAGCCCCCCGTGGGCTTGGGGACGGCTGCCTCCTTCGCCGTGCTCGCGGGAAGCACCGTCACGAATACGGGGCCCTCGACGCTCTCCGGGAGCCTCGGTGTCAGCCCGGGCACCGCTGTCACCGGATTCCCACCGGGAAAGGTGATCGACGGAACGATCCACTCCGCCGATGCCGTGGCGCTCCAGGCCAAAGCTGATCTCACCACTGCGTACAAGGACGCGAAGGGTCGGACCCCGGTGGCCGCGGTGCCTGCGGACATCGGCGGGATGGAACTGGTTGCCGGGGTCTACAAGGCTTCGTCCTCTCTCGGTCTGACCGGCACGGTCACCCTCGACGCGGAGCACAATCCCGACGCCGTGTTCATCTTCCAAGCTCCGTCGACGCTGATCACCGCCTCGAACAGCACGGTGAGCCTGCTCAACGGGGCACAGGCGTGCAACGTGTTCTGGCAGGTCGGTAGCTCGGCGACGCTCGGCACCAACACCACCTTTGTCGGCAATATCTTGGCGTTGACGTCGGCTTCGCTGAACACGGGCGCCACCGTGCAGGGACGGGTGCTTGCGCGCAACGGCGCCGTCACTCTTGACGACAACGTCATCACACGAGCGACCTGCGCAATCCCGTCAGCGACGACCACGACCTCAGCAGGCGGTCCCACGTCGACGACCACGGCGCCCGGCGCGACCACGACCACGGCGCCCGGCGCCACCACGACCACCGCGCCCGGCGCCACCACGACCACGGGCGCGGGCGCGACAACGACCACCGCGCCCGGCGCCACCACGACCACGGGCGCGGGCGCGACAACGACCACCGCGCCCGGCAGTACGACGACGACGGTCCCCGGTGGTCCGCCGACCACGGTGACCACACCCGGTCCGCCGACTACCGTTCCCTCGCCGCACACGGGCGAACCCTGGACAGGCTGGCCGTACTGGGCGCTCGTCGCCTTCGCCGGCCTCGTCGGTCTCGCCTTCGTCGAGCGTGCGGTGCGCACCCGCCGGCGGAAGGCGTAGACCACGACGCGGCGCCTTCGCCGTCGCACGTCTCGGCCGCTGCTCGCGGTCGGTGGCATCTTCCTGGTCGCCTGCGCAATCGGGATCGGCTATCCGCTCTGGTGGATGCACCGGTCCGAGATCGGCGGGCAAGCACTTCTCGCTCACGCGCAGCGTCGCGAGGGGCTGACCGACCGGACCGGATCGCGGCCCGGTGGCCCGCCCCCCAAGAGTGCCTGCCGCGCGGTTCGGACGCGAGCCGGCGAGCTGGTGCCGAGATTGCCGGCGATCCTGGCGATTCCTGCGATCGGGCTCGAGGCTCCCGTCCTGCAGGGCGCCGGGGACTCCGTCCTCAACGATGCCGTGGGTCACGACCGCGCCTCTGTATGGCCCGGCAGCCACGGGACGAGCGTCCTGCTCGCCCACGACGCGAGCTATTTCTCCGCCCTCGGGTCAGTTCACGCTGGTGACCTGGTCTCTTGGATCGACGACTGCCGAAGGGTCATCTTCAGGGTCGACCGGGTCGAAGTCACCCGACCGGGCACGATCCTTGCCGCCTCGCCGAACGGGATCGGCGTTGCGCTGGTCACCTGTTGGCCTACGAACGCGCTCTTCTGGACGCCCGATCGCCTCGTCGTTCTCGCCAGCTTCGTACGCGCCCAGGCGACCCAACCCCGAAGCCTCGCCCGTCCGCCACCCCTCGCCATCGCACTTCCCGTGCCGGCGGAGGTGGCTTCAAAGGGACTGAACCTGTCGCAAAACGGCCTTCTCGTCGGTCATCTACGCCTCGCCGGCCGGCCCGTTCGATCCTGGGCGGAGGGTGCCGACCCCTTGCGGGCCGCCCGCCTCGCCTTCAAAGAGCTCGCCGCCGTCAAGCTCACCATCGCGGCCGGGGACAAGCGCTGGTGGTCCGCCCTCGCCCTACCCGGGGTACCCATGCCGTACTCGCTCTCGATCTCCGGAGAGTTCGATGCCATCGTCACCGTCCACGGAACCCACGTCAGCGCGGTGACGCTTGCTTCGCCGAGCGCCACGGTCAACTTCGTCGTGCAAGCGGGCAGCCTTTACGTGGGGAAGGTCTCGCCTGGGTAGGTCTCGCCTCTGGCTCAGAGCGATTCCGGCCGGATTTCGCCGCTGATGACGTCGCGGGCCACATCGGCGAGGCGGAGGTTGTGGTTGCGGGCGTGAGCCCGCAATAAAAAGAACGCCCGCTCCATGTCGATCCCGGCGCGCTCACCGACGATGCCCTTTGCCTGTTCGATGACGATGCGGCTGTTCAACGCATGGTTGAGCTGATCGTTGAGCGCGTGCGAATCGCGCGTCGTGCGGTGCTGGAGGATGGCGATGGTGGCCACGTCGGCGAGCGCCTGGGCGGTGTTCACATCATCCTCCGCGAGCCCACCCTCGTGGGCTCGGAACAAGTTGAGGGCGCCGATGGTCTTGTCCCGCAGATGCATCGGCAGGGCATGGACAGACCGGAAGCCGGCGGCAACAGCGCGCGGTGCGAACTGGCCCCACCGGTCGTAGTTGGCGGCGAGGTCGAGATTGACGATCGGCCGGCCGCTGCGGTAGCAGTCGGGACATGGGCCCTCATCGGACTGCAGCTCGAAGGCTTCGAGGACGCGCATGGTGTCGCTGGACGAGGCCACGATGCTCAGTTCCCCGCTCGGCCCGGCGAGCATCAGCCCCGCGGCGGAGACGTCGAGGATCTCGACGCACCGGTCGGAAAGGAGCGTCAACAGGTCGACGACGTCGAAATCGGCGACGAGGGTATCGGCCAGCTGGACCAGCGTGCGGGTCAGGAGTGCTTCTCTGGACATGGTTTTACTTCCCGTCAGCTCAGAGCCGTCGGCCCCAGGCGCCGACGGGATCGGGTGTATGCGGCAACTATGGGGGCGAACGTTCATTCGTCGTGGCGTTGGTCACGGAAGGGGGCGGGATCGTGGTCGTGGTGAAAACGGAGCCGCCGGGCGACGACGTCTTCCGCGACTTCGGTGACCGGGCGGCTCTCGGCGAAGGCGCGGGCGCGGAGACGGATCAGGGCCTCGGCGATCGTGACGTCGAGCTGCGCAGCGATCATTCCTGATGCTTGGTGGACGACGACCTGGAGGCTGGCGCCGGCCTCGAACTCGATGGCGATCTCGCCCGGCGGTGCGTTTGCCTGCATTGCGAGGACGGCGCGGGCAGCGACTTCGGTCATCACGAGAGCGTCGGCGTACTGGTCGTCGCTGAGGGGTCCGGCCGTGTCTCGGTAGAGGTTGAGGGCGCCGAGGCCGACGGCTCCGATCAGAAGAGGGAAGCCGAACACCGCCCGGGCGCCTGCCTCGAGCGCCAGGGCCGTGAACACGGGCCAGCGCGACATCTGGGCATGGGCGAGGTCGGGCTCGACGACCGGCTGCTCGAAGCAGTACGCATCAACGCTCGGCCCCTCGCCCAGGGTGTACTGCAGTTCCTCGATCACACGGGCGACGTCGTCGCTGCTGCACACCGAGCCGCGCGGCATCTCCTCGGACATGAGCATGATGCCCGCGCCGCTCATGGCCGTCACCGAAGCACACAGGGCGCAGAGCCGATCAATGCCAGGCGCGGGGTCCCCGCCCGACGACAGCTGTCCAAGTATGCGCGCCAACCGGTGAGGCAACAATTCAAACCGTCCAGCGGTGGGTGGTTGGACTGCGGCGTTGCATAAAGGTCGGGTGACAGCGAAGAATCATTCCTCGTCCCTAAGGGCACTCGGGACTCCATGGCAAATCCCCCGATTCCCCCGTGCAACCGCACAGGCGCTCCCCATTGAGCTGAGATCAGCGTACGCCTTTCCTCATGGCTTTGTAATGTACCGCATGACGAAGTGAATCCTATGTTCCATTGGTCGTACCGATAGCCTGACGAGTAACAGACCATTGGACCGCCGAGCAGAGGCGTAGCCTATTTCGCTAATCCCTCCCACCTCGAGCGACGCGAACGCCGGCGAATGTGGCAGTTGTCGCGTGATCGTAAAGGCGTCTGGTACTATCTCTCCGAGCTTTCTCCCGCCCGGACCCCGCGGCCGTCATCGAACTGGTTCGCCGGTGGGAGGTACATGTCAAGCGAGCAGAAGCTCTCGGACGTGTTGAGCGAGTTCGCTCGCACGATGGTGACGGACTTCCCGATCCAGGGCATTCTCGACCACCTCGTCGAGCGCATCGTTGACCTCATGCCAATCACCGGTGCGGGAGTCACGCTCATCTCCCCCGGCGTCGTGCCTCGCTACGTTGCGGCCTCAGACGACTTCGCCCTGCGCTTCGAGGAGTTGCAGACCGAGCTCGGTGAGGGCCCGTGCCTGGCGGCGTACCACACGGGCGAGGCCGTCGCGGTGCCCGATCTGCGGAGCGAGAACCGGTTCCCGAACTTCGTGCCTCGAGCGCTGAGCGCCGGCCTGGCGGCGGTGTTCACGTTCCCGCTGCGCCACGGTGAGGAGCAACTCGGCGCGCTCGATCTCTACCGGAACGCGCCCGGAGCCCTCAACCTCCAGGCCATGACTTCCGCTCAGACGCTGGCGGACGTCGCCGCTTCGTACCTGCTCAACGCTCAGGCGCGAGCGGACCTGCAGGACTCCTCCGACCGGTCCCGCGAAGCCTCCCTCCATGACCCTCTGACCGGGCTGCCCAATCGGGCGCTCATCTTGGAGCGTCTCGAGCACGCCTCGCTGCGGGGCCGTCGCTCGGGCAAGACCTCGGCGGTGCTCTTCATCGACCTGGACCGCTTCAAGGCGGTCAACGACACCTACGGCCATCGGGTCGGCGACGAGCTGTTGGTCGCCGTCGGGAAGCGACTGGCGGGCCTCCTGCGTCCCGGCGACACCGTCGCCCGCCTGGCTGGTGACGAGTTCGTCATCCTCTGCGAAGACCTCGACGCCCGATCACAGGCGACGGCGATCGTGGCCAGGGTCGACGCTGCGCTGTCTCGACCGTTCATTCTGCTCGGCACCGAGGTCGCCATGACCGCCAGCGTCGGCGTCGCCTTCGCCGATCGCAGCGACTCCGCCTCCGAGCGGCTCCTCCACAACGCAGACATTGCGATGTACCAGGCGAAACGAAAAGGGGGTGCCCGCCACCAGGTCCTCGACCTCCACGAACAGCGCTTGCTCGACCACCATGCCGGACTCGAGCGCGACCTGCGCTGGGCGCTCGGACGCGGGGAGCTGCACACCGAGTACCAGCCGATCGTCGCCACGGCGGACGGACGGATCACCGGCGTCGAGGCCCTCATTCGCTGGGTGCACCCCACCCGGGGGCTGGTGTCGCCGGCAACTCTCGTGCCCCTCGCCGAGCAGTCCGGCCTGATCGCCGAGATCGGACAATGGGTGCTCGAGCAGGCGTGGGCGGACCGACACCGCTGGCAGGACGAGAGCAACGACGATGACCTCGGCATGTCGGTCAACGTGTCGGCGTATCAGCTCACCTCCGACAACTTTGTCTCCGGCGTAGCAGGCGCGCTGACGACCACCGACACCGACCCCCACCTCTTGACCTTGGAGGTGACCGAGAGCGTCTTCGTCCGCGACAGCGAGCGGGCCCTCGTCGTGCTCAACGAGCTCAAGGACATCGGGGTCATGCTCGCTCTCGACGACTTCGGGACCGGGTACTCCTCGCTCAGCTACCTCAAGCAATTCCCGGTCGATATCGTCAAAGTCGACCAAGCATTCGTCGCCGACATCGGTCGGGACGCGGCGAGCCACACCATCGTCGGCGCCGTCATCCAGCTCGCCCACGACCTCGGCATGACGGTCGTGGCCGAGGGCGTGGAGACCGCCGAACAGCACGACGAGATCACCCGCCTCGGATGCGACTCGTGCCAGGGCTTCTACTTCGCCCGGCCGATGACCGCCACGCATCTCGACGCCCTCATCCAGCACCCCGTCGACGGGAGCAGCGCTTACTTCCCGGTTCTGCCTGAGCTCACGTTGCCGACGAGCGCCTGATCGCCGCGGTGGGCGCGGCGGGCGACCCCTGGCTTGTCGCTTCCCACCTCCTCAGTGCAGCGCGGCGGTGAGCGCGAGGGCGACGATGAGCGCGAACAGCATGTAGGCGACGTAGGCCTCGAGCCGCCCCGACTGGAGGCGCTTCGCGAGCCCGGCGAGCGTGAGTGCGCCGGCGCGCAGGGGACGGTACAGGTAGGCCTCGACGGGCTCGACGACTCGCGTCGCGTACTCGACCCGGCCCCGTCCCCGGCTGCGGTCGGCGACCGACTCGACAAGCACCTGTTCGCGACGGGTGCCAAGGATGTTCGCAAGGACGTGGCGGAGCGCGTTCGCGAAGCCGAACGCGGTATAGCTCGCCGGCGCCTGCACGCCGGAGGTCGCCGAGCGCCACGCGGGCGCCCGGCGCAACCTGAAGTAGCGGCCCCGAGAGACCGCGATCGCGCCGATCGTGACGACGAGGAAGGCGATCGGCATCGCGATGTAGAGCCAAGACGGCGAGAGGATCGAGAAGCCGGCATAGGTGGGCTGGAGAACCCAGGGAGACTTCAGCGCGTGCTCGACGAGGGTCCTCGACACGATCGGCGAGATGCCTCTGGCGAGGTAGCGGATTTCCCACGGCGTCACGGCTGCAAGCCCGAAGCAGCAGAAGCCGAGCGCGACGAGCCCACACCGCCCGAGCAGGCCGCCATCCGAGCGCCGGTCGGCGGTCGGATGGCGTGGCCCGAGGAAGACGAGTCCGAGGATTCGCACGAACGCGAACGCCGCCAGGCCGGCGGTGAGCGCGACCAGCGCCCCGGCGCCAGCCATGGCAAGGCGGAGCGCTAGTCCCGGCAGGCGGAACTCCTGCATCAGCGCCTCGAGGACGAACCACTCCGAGACAAAGCCGATGGTCGGCGGCAGCCCGGCGAGCGTGAGCGCACCAGCGGCAAAGGTCCAGCCGGAGACCGGTAGCGCGCGTCCGACGCCGCGGAGATCTTCGAGGTCGTCGCTTCCGACCGCTTGCTCGACGTTCGCGGCCGCAGAGAACAGCACGGACTTCGCGATGGCGTGGGCGACGACTTGGAGGGTCGCGGCGAGCAGCCCCGCCGCCTCGAGGGTCGGATCACCGGTTGCGGCTCCGGCGAGCGCGATTCCGAAGGCCGTGATGATGATCCCGGCGTTCTCGACACTTGAGTAGGCGATGACCCGCGAAAGGCGCGACTGCACACCGGCAAAGGCGATGCCCAAAAGGGCGGTGATACCGCCAAGCAGGAGCACCGCAACAACGAGCCAGACCGGGGGACGGCCCAAGATGGAGAGGAACCGCCAGAGCCCGTACACCCCGACGTTCGCGGCGATGCCGGCCATCGCGGCGCGAACCGGTCCGGGGGCTGCCGGGTAGCCGAGCGGGATCCACGCCTGAAGCGGGACGACGCCGAGCTTGGCCGCGAAGCCGACGACGACGAGCGAGTACGCGACGTCGTGGAGCGCCCCGGGCCCGACGACGTGCCATGCACCGAAGAGAAAGCTCCCCGTCCGCCCCGCGAGGAGGAGGAAGCCGAAAAGCAGGCACGCGCCGCTCACTTTGCCGGTCACGAGTGTCAGCCACGCGGCGTGCGCCTCTCGCCGCTTCGTGCGGTTCACGCCGACCAGGACGTAGAACGAGACCGTGAGCATCTCCCAGGCGAAGAGAAAGGCGAACGTGTCGGCCGCGATGAGAATTGCGGCGACCGACCCGAGGAGCGTGCAATACGCAGCGGCGAGACCACGTCGTCGCGAGCCTGCTTCACGTCGAACCCAGGTGACCGAGCAGGCGGAGACGGCCGCGCCGATCGCGAAGAGGAGCGTCAAGAACAGGGCCGAAAGGTCGTCGAGACGAATGGTCGTCGTACCTACGCCGAGCAGTGACCCGAGCGAGAGGGTCTCCGGACCATCGGCGATGATGTGCCAGCCGACCGCGATCAGGAGACCCGATCCGATGAGCGCAAGCCCATAGGGCAGCGGTCGGAACCGGGACCGCCGAGTGCCAAGGACGACGTCGATGACCGCACCGAGACCAAGGCAGGAGAACGCGGCGATGAGGAAGGCAGCGCTCATGCTGGGCGCCTCATCGCTCGGCGCTCCGGGCCGGCAGGAGGCCGATCGCGAGCAGGATGCCGTGCAGGATCGAAAACGGGCTCGGAGGCGAGCCGGGAACGAACACGTCGACGGCGATCTCATGAGCGATCCCGCCCCGGGTCGCGTAGCCGCCCGCGAACAGCCCGCCGGCCGTCGCATCGCTGCCAACAGCGACCACGACCTTCGGCGCCGGCATCGCCTCGTAGGTCCGCTGCAGCGGTCCGAGCATCCCGGACGAGCCGGCACCGGTGACGAGAAGGAGGTCGGCATGCCGTGGGCTGGCGGTGAAGAAGACGCCGAGGCGCTGGATGTCGTAGACGGGGTTCGTGAGCGCGGCGATCTCCCATTCCTCCGTGCCGTCCGAGCCGCAGTCGACGTGCCGGATATGGATCGAACGCCGCAGCGCGCGTACCCGCCGGATGAGGTCGTCTCGTAGGGCGGCGAGGTCCGCGGGTTCTTCTCGGATCTCCGGCGCGACGAGCAGGTCCGTTCGATGCTCAGCAACCTCGATGTCGGCATCGAAGGCGAAGATGTCCGGGCGCAGGTTCACGCAGCGGCCGCAGGTGATACATCGGCCGCGGTCCACCCGCACCTCTCCGCTCTCGATGCTGATCGCCCGAGTCGGGCAGAGCACGGCGACAGAATCCAGCGGCGGATCGCTACCGAGCGCGTCCCGCCCCGGAGACCGGACGGCAATGGCCGCCCGGAACGTGGCACCGTACCCGTCAGGCCGACGCGGGTAATGGCTCGTCACGACCCCGTCCCGGACACCTCGGGTGATCCACGGCATCAGCCGGCCGCTCCTGCGATCGAGAGCCCGAAGCTTGCCTCGATGAAGGCGAAGTCCGTCGTGATGTCCTTCGGGAATGCCGCGGTGAACAGGCCGAGGTTGTGAAACGACGCCGAACGAGGCTTGGCGCGTAGTAGCACCCCGTTCTCGAGGCTCAGCAGATACAGGACCTCGCCTTGCGGGGCCTCCGCCCAGCCGAGGGTTTCCCCGCTCTGGACCTCGAGCGGCGCCGCCCACCGGTCGCTTCCACTGCCCCCGCGCGAGTCGAGCTCGTCGACGACCTGGCCGATGAGGTGGAACGAGGCCCAGATCTCCTCGTTGCGCACGTGCTGGCGGGCAAGCGCATCGCCAGCCTGACGGCTCGGGGCTGCAAGCCCGAGATGGCGATATCCCCCGTAGGGGCGCGAGACCCGTACGTCCTCCTCGAGGCCCGAGCCTCGTCCGACCGGGCCGAGCGCGCCGTGTGCCGTGACGAGCGGCAGCGGGAGCACACCGGTTCCGCGCAAGCGGTCGAGGAACGACGGCGTCGTCATCAAGAGCCTGAAGTCCATCCGAAGATCGCGCTCGATCGCTCCGAGTGCCGACTGAAATTCGGCGACGCCGATCAGCGGCGGCCCGCCCACCCCGCCCGGTACGACGACGCCGCGCCCGAATCGGCTCCCGCACAGTTGCGCGCGAAGGCGCATTATCCGCTCCTTGTGCCGTGTCAGGCGGGAGTATGCGACGGCCTGACCGGCGGCCTCGGTGTGACGGCTGGTCGAGTCGAGATGGTTCGCGATCCGCTCGAGCTCCGCGTGGAGAACTCGGATGAGCTGCGCGCCAATCGGGACTTCGGTCTCGGCCAGACGCTCGAGCGCTTCGCAGTACCCAGTCGCATGTGCGACGGTCGCGACGCCCTCGATGCGTTCGGCGAGGAGCACGCCATCCTCGACGCTGCGTCCGACAAACGCCGCCTCGACTCCCCGATGCTTGTAGTGCACGCGGGTGCGGACCCGAGGGATGTCCTCGCCTGGAGTCTCGACGACGTACTCGATCGACTCGAAGACCCCTGAACGCACCGGTCCGTAGGGAATCGTGAACAGGCCCTCACCGGTGACGAGCGCGGGAAGCGGATCGATGCTCGGCGTAAGGGGCGGAACCGCGTCGCCCGATCCGGGACGCGGCGCAGGCGCGCCGGAGCGCAACGGCAGCACGAGCGGATCGAGATCGGGATGACCGGTCGCTTCGATCCCGTAGAGATCGTGGATCTCCCGCTCGTACCAGTCCGCCCCAGGTACGAGGGCGGTGACCGACGGGTACGCACTCGTCCCGTGCGGCAGCCTCGTCGTGATCGTCCGCAGCTGGCGGCCACCGGCCAGTACCGCGACGAGGCGGAGCGTCTCGGCCTCGGGGACGACGAACAGGCCCGCCAGTCGGTGCTCGCCGTTCAGAGCGGCGGCGATCTCCGTGGCAAATATCTCGGCCGCGACCTCCGCCGTCGTCTGCTGAGCCGTCATCGCGCCGCCTCGAGCTGAGTGGCGGCGTTGTGGAGGAGGCCGCTCAACTGGCCGGGCACGTGGACGCCGAGAACGACCAGGCCGGCGAGCCCGAGCAGCATGGCGACGACGATGAACCGGCTCGTCTCGCCTCGTGCAACCCCGGGTCGCTCACGCTCGGGAACGGGCGTGAGCATCGTCTCGGTCGTGAACCACGACAGGCCGAAGAAGGCGACGGTGACGAGGACGACGAGCACCGCGGCCACCGTGTCCTGCGGGTCGGAAAGCCCGCCGGCGACGATGAGGAACTCGCTTCGGAAGATACCGAATGGCGGCATCGCCGAGAGCCCGAGGACCGCGAGCACGAGCATCGGCCCGCTCCACGGCAACAGGCCCACGCCCCCCCGAATGCGGAGCATGTCCTTCGTCTTGAACTTGCGGACGATCGATCCCGCACCGAAGAATGCCGTTCCCTTCGCTGCGCCGTGGGCGATGACGTGGAGGAGGACTCCGACGATCGCGATCGGTGCGGAGAAGCTCATCCCGATCGCGAGGATTCCCATGTGCTCGACGCTCGAGTAGGCGAGAAGCCGCTTCAGGTCGCGTTGACTGAGGAGGTAGAGCGCCGCGAGCACGAGCGAAGCGAGACCGAAGACGAGCAGGACGGTCCGGGGAAAGGTAGGCCCGAGGCAGCGCACGCTTATCTGGAAGAAGCGCAGGATCGCGTAGAAGCTGGTCGCGAGGAGCGCTCCCGAGAGCAGCGCCGAGATCGGTGTCGGCGCCTCGGAGTGTGCGTCGGGGAGCCAAGTGTGGACGGGGACGAGACCCATCTTCGTTCCGAAGCCGAGCACGGCGAGCACGTCGGCGAGACGAACGATCCCCTTCGGGAAACCGTGGGCGCCGGAGAGGAGCTTGCCGTAGGAGAGGTCGTAGGAGGATCCGAAGACGCGGGAACCGGCGTAGTACATGAAGATCGTCGCGAGGAGCGCGATACCAAGACCGAGGGATGCGAGAAGCACGTACTTCCAGGCCGCTTCCGCAGCGCGGTCGGTGTCGTCGATCGCGACGAGGAGGACCGAGATCACGGTCGTCACCTCGATCGCGACCCATAGGAGTGCGAGCCCGTTCAACAGCGGGGCGACGGCCATCGACCAGCAGAAGACGTTCAGCCCGGCGTAGAAACGCCGGGCGTAGCGCCGGCCCGCTTCGCCTTCGGGCGGGCGGAGATAACCCACCGAGAAGATCGCCGTCGTCGCATAGAGAAACGTCGTCGGCACGAGGAATACGACCGAGAGCGCATCGACTCGGAGAGCCGGCCCTGCAGAGAGGTAAGCGTGAGCGGTCGCACTCGGGATGAGGGTCAGTCCGAGGACGAACACCGCGATCCCCGAACAGATGGTGATCGTCTTCGAGATAACGGCCGGCGTCCACCAGGTCGCGACCGCCGCGACGAGCGGCACGATGGCGATCGCCAGGAGCGCCTTGTTCATCGCTCAGCCCCTCAGCCGATCGAGCGGCTCGGTTGAAAGCGTCTTGGTCCGCCGGTGATGAATCCGCATCAGGACGCCGAACACGACGACCGCGGCGAGCAGATCGAACAGAAAAGCGACGTCCACGATGAGCGGGAGGCCTGACGCGACGACGAGGCTCGCAACCGAGACGCCGTTCTCGAGCGAGAAGAATCCGATCGCCTGGGAGACGACGTCGGAGCGCAAGATGATGAGCACGAACGCGACGAGCACGACGGCAACGGAGATCGCCAGCGCGGTCGAGGGCAGCGCGGTCGACTGGACGTGCAACGCACCGATCGAGAAGAAGCCGAAGATCGAGGCTGCGATCGCGATCGCGATCATGGTCGCGACGCCGAAGGCCGAGCTGCCCGCAAGGTCCACTTCGGCATGAGACAGGAGTCGAAGCACGACGCGGGGCACGATGACGACCTTCAGGACGAACGACAGCGCCGCCAGCAGGTAGAGCTCGTCGATGTGGCGGGTCGCAGCCACGACGACCGCGAGCACCGTGACGACGAGCGACTGGAATGCATAGAGCCGCACCTGTGAACTGAGCAACTGTGCGCGCAGCATCGCGAACTCGGTGAGGAGGACGAGGATGGCGATTCCGTCCGCGCTTCCGGTAAAGGTGGACGGGGCGGCGTGCGGCATCAGCCACCTCCGAGATAGAAGACGAGGACGGCAAGCACCGCGAACAGGAAGGCGGCGGCCAGGAACTCGGTGATCTTGAACAGCCGAAGCTTGGAGAACGAGTTGTCGATGATCGCGAAGATGCATCCGACGGCGATCGCCTTGCCGAGAAGCGCTGGGATCGCAAGACCGACCGAGATCGGCCTCCGGTCTCCGGCTAGGCCCCAAGGGGCGACGAAGACGTCGATGAGGATCGTGTAGAGGATCAGCTGTTTCATTGCGGACCCCCATCTCAATAGGGCGAGAGGCCCGCCGGAGTGCTCGAGTACGCGACCCTCGTCGATCATCCCGAACTCGAGGGTTCCCGAGTGCGTCTCGACCGGGACCCGGCCGGTGTCGGCGAGGACGACGAGGAAGAAGGCAACCGCTGCGAGCACGTGCGCCGGACGGACGATCTCGCTCGCGGAGGATCGGCCGATCGCGGCAAGCGCGTACGGGAGGTCGGTCGCCGTGATGACGCCGACGGCGAAGACGACGAACAGGATCGTCGGCTCGATCAGCGCCCCGAAGGTCATCGCTCGGCTCGAACCGAGCTGCGCGTAGGGCGCGCCCGACTCGGCTCCCGCGATCGCGACGGCAAACCCGGCGAGAGCGAGGATGAAGCCGCCCCCGATGATGTCGCCCATGTAGCCGAGCGGCAATGGATAGGTCGTCAGCACCGGGATGAGGAGAGGGACGATGAGGTAGCAGCCAAAGGCGACGATGGGCGCGACGAGGAACACCCAGCTCGAACCGTCCGGGACGACGGTCTCCTTGCGGAAGAGCTTCGCGAGGTCGTAATAGGGCTGGAGGATGCGAGGTCCGCGTCTGCCCTGCAGGCGCCCTTCGACGTGGGCGACGACGCCGCTGACCAATGGAGCGCCGAAGAGGATCGTAAGATCCTGCAGCGCCTGGATGGCTTGAGGTGCCAGTTGCCCTTGACTCAAGAAATGACCTCCACGCAGACAGCGGTTGCGTAGAGGCCATTAGCCCAGTGGGCGGTTCGGACCTTAGGGCCCGCCGGGGCATCATCCGGCTGGCCCCCATAGTAGCGAGCATGGCTGGCGGAGCGACACGGCGCGATAACTATGCTCCCTACGTGGCGGGAAGACCGTTTTCAAAGCTCCTCAGCGGTATCTCATGCGCCGTGATGGCGGCGATCTTCTCGTTCGGAGCCGGATCGCCCGCCGCCGCGACGATCGGGGCGGCGCATTCCAGATCTGGCTTGGTGGGCGTGCTCGTTGAGCCCTCGAAGCTCGGCTCCAGCGCTGGGATGAAGCCGGTCTACAGGTTCGTGCTGTCGGCAAGAAAAACCGTCGACATGACGATGTACGAACTCGTCGACCCCACCATGGTGAAGGATCTCATCGCAGATCGAAAGCGCGGCGTGCGGGTACGCGTCATCCTCGACACCAATCGCGAGCGCAGCCGGAACCTGCCGGCTTTCCGTGCCTTGCGGGCGGGCGGCGTAGCGGTGGTTTGGGCCGCTACCGGCTACGAGGCGACGCACCAGAAGACCATCACTGTCGACGGCGCCCAGTCCCTCGTCGCGTCGTTCAACCTCACCGACGAGTACTACACGACAACCCGCGATTTCGGAGTCTGGGACACCGATCGGTCGGACGTCTCGGCAATCGAGGCCGTCTTCAACGCCGACTTCGCGCACAAGTCGGTCAAGCCGTCGGACGGCGCCGACCTCGTCTGGAGTCCCGGCTCGCAGACCCAGATGCTGGCGGTGATCACCGGGGCGAAGCACTCGTTGTCGATCGAGAACGAGGAGATGGGCGACGCGACGATCACGCGGGCGATCGTCGCTGCGGCCAAGCGCGGCGTGAGGGTCGAGGTCACCATGACCGCGAACGGCACCTACGACCGCGACTTTGCCTCCATCGTCGAAGCTGGCGGCCACGTGCACCTCTACGCGAACGGCTGGTCGGATCTGTATATCCACGCCAAGGCGACGATCGCCGACGCAGGCCTGGGAACGCAAAGGATGTACGTCGGCAGCATCAACTTCTCGAGCGCGTCGATGGACGACAACCGCGAGCTCGGCATCATCACGACCGACGCGGCCATCGTCAAGAAGGTCAACACGGTCGTGAGGAGCGACTTCAGCAACTGCGACTCGGCAACCGACTGCAAGAACTACACCTGAGCGTCGGATCGGACTCGAGCCGGCTTTGCGTAGCGAAAGCTTGCCTTGGTCGCCGACCGCCTCGTGCCCGGGACCCTCCGAGGCCTAGGAACTGATGATCAACCACTCCTAGTGGTTGATCAGATCGAGGGTGAATCCGAGCGTCTCCGGGTGGTGGCGTACGTTTCCTTCGAGCGAGGGAGCAGCTACCCAACGGTTTGACCAGGTGCTCTCTGCGCTCCGCTCTCCGAGCGGTTTCAGGCCACCGGAGACGGAACGTGTTGACCAGGGCGGACGGTTTTGGAGCAGGGCCAAAGGTCCCCTACTTCGAAGATCACGCTGAGTGGTGTCGATGTAACACTCATGCGCACAGAAACCGACTCAGATCGCAGACCTCGTGGCCGCACGCTCGCAAGCGCCGGCGTCCTCCTCGTCGTGCTGGCGACACTTGTGAGCTCCCTCGTAGTTTCCGGGGCATCCGCGGCGCCGCATCCAAACACGCACCCAGCGCGCATGAGTCTGACGGCAGTGGTTTCACCGTCGCGTAAGGGCCGCCCGGCGAAACCCGCCGCCCCAACCAAGGAGCCGATGAAGGACTTCAGCATCCAGCCCGCCACCCTCACCCCCGCCGAGTACAACTCTCTGCTCGGCTTCGCGCAGCGTGCGGGGGCCAAGGTCATCTCGATGGACGTGAGCTGGTCGTCG
>Ga0182015_10000090_pt1 | contig 120737 bp, 100 predicted proteins | sample 712P3MmetaG_FD_120478 | JGI IMG/M metagenome (GOLD analysis project Ga0182015, IMG submission 120478) | Permafrost microbial communities from Stordalen Mire, Sweden - 712P3M metaG | ecosystem: Environmental > Terrestrial > Soil > Wetlands > Permafrost | place: Sweden: Stordalen | collected...
GATAAGGAAGCGAGCCAAACGCGCGATTATTGCGTCGCAAACAACGCGACGCGTCGCGCGGCTCGCCCAGATTCCTCACGGCGCAAAGAACGCTTGTTCGGAATGACAATCAAACTGCACCACTACCCTGGCATGGAGACTCAGAGGTGGTACTCCGATTCGGGTATTAGTGGCAAATTGTCCCGCGAGCCAGGCGCAACTCCTTCTGAGACCAATGTTTCATAGCGCGTATTCTGTCCGGACGACGTAATTTCCGTCACCTCCGCACCCCTCGGAGCGCGGCGCAGCAAACGCAACACATTCCCGCCTAACACCATAGCCCGCTGATCGGGAGGCAAACCAAGTAACCGTATCTTGTGCAGCTCCAATCCGGGATGCGTCCAGGGCCCATCCGAGCCAAACAGCAACTTCCGGGGTCCAGCCCGCCTGATGGCTTGAACCAGATAATCAAACTGCCGGACTGCAGACGTGTCCGCATGCACGTTCGGATAACGCGCGATTTGATAGATCACCTGCTGATGAGCCTTCCAGTCGTCGGTGAAGCTGCCGAGGTGCGGAATGATGAAATTCACGTCCGGATATTGCGGGGCCAGCATGTCCACAACTTCGGGCCGGCTCACAACATCGACCAGCATCGGCAGGCGAAACTTTCGCGCAGCCTCGCAGACTTCCCGTGAGGGCATGGCGTCAAAGCCGTGCACTTTAATGCCGCGACATCCCCAGTTCTTTAGAGCTCGCCCCACCATGTCAAAAATTCGCCCAGCATCCCGCTTGGCGTGAACAAAAGCAAATCCTATCAACCGGTTCGGGTTTCGCGCGACAATCCGGCCCAGCTCAGCATTGGCTTCGTCGTAATTGCTATGGAAGGCCGGAATGACGATCGTCTTGTTGATCCCTGCCGCGCGGGCTCGGCGCAAATAGGACTTGAGGGGTGCGATCGTGTTCCATGGCGCGGTCATGCGGTCACCCTTCCCGGCATGGCAGTGACAATCGATGATCTGCGGATGGACGAGCTGCGAATGAGTGATCATGAGCTTTGCCATTCAGTTTGCCCTTGCATCCGCTTTGCGCCCGGCAACTTCGCGGCCAATGCCAGGTACCAAATGCTGGTTGCAATCGCGTTGTAGAAATTGGGTAGGTGAAATTTCTCGTTGGGGGCGTGAATATTGTCATCCGGCAGGCCAAAACCCATAAGAACCACGGGAACTCCGAGCTTTTCCTGAAAAGTGGTAACCACGGGGATCGAACCACCCGAACGCAGGAAGACAGGCGGCGAGCCGAAGCCCTTCTTGTAGGCGAATGCTGCCGCGCGAACGGCGGGGTGGTTACGGTTAACCAGAGCCGGTTTGATGGCCGAGAATGTGCGCACTGAGGAACGCACGGCCGGCGGAGTAATGCGTGCAATGTGGTCGCGAAACAGCTGCGCCACTTTTTCCGGACGCTGGTCCGGGACTAAACGAAAACTAAGTTTGGCAATGGCACGCGCAGGAATGATGCTCTTGGCGCCACGGCCATGATGCCCTCCTGCCATGCCGTTCAGAGTCAGCGCCGGCCGAATCGTTGTACGCTCGTAGAGACTGAAGCCCGATTCTCCCCATCCCCGCTCCACCTTGGCATCCTGCAGAATCTGTTCGTCGGTGGGTCCCGTGCCCGCCATGAAAGCGCGCTCTTTTTCGCCCCAGCGCCGCACATCATCGTAAAAGCCCGGAATGGCCACACGTCCGTGAGCATCGTGCAGGCCGGCAATCATCTCGCACAGAGCCTGCAGAGGATTGTGAACCGCACCGCCGAAATTACCGGAATGCAACTCATGCGGAGGACCTTTTACTTCCAGTTCCGCTCGCAAACCGCCCCTCTGCGCGTAACTGATTGCCGGGCGATCTGGAGCGAGCATGCGAGTATCGGAGATAACTGCCGCATCAGCCCGCAGCGCGCGCTTGTTCCGTTCGATGAACGCCGTTAAATGCGGGCTACCGATCTCCTCTTCGCCTTCGAAGATGCACTTCACATTAACCGGCAGAGCCCGGCTGCTCTTCAAATAGGACTCCATCGCCTTCACGTGGGAAAAAAGTTGCCCTTTATCGTCAGCCGCGCCGCGAGCGTAAAGATCATCGTTCTTAAGCGTCGGAGTGAAGGGCGGCGTATGCCATTCGCGTAGCGGCTCTCCCGGTAGAACGTCATAGTGGCCATAGATAATGAGAGTGGGACGGCCGGGGGCGCGCAACCACGACGCGTACACGATGGGATTGCCGCGAGTAGGGACCACGCGAACTCGATCGAGGCCAATACGCTGCAGATGCCGGGCCAGCCACTGAGCGCAACGATTCAGATCCGCGGCACGTCTCGGATCTGAACTCACCGAAGGGAAACGAATGAATTCCTTGAGTTCCGCCACAAATTGCCGACGGTTCGCGTGAGCGTAGCGGAGAGGTCGAAGGGCAGTCATAAACTTCACTACGTCCAGCGCGGTTGTACCTGGTCCGCAAGCATCCACTTGCCGACCTCGTCCAACAATGCCCGACGAATCCGAACCGCTATCGTCGGTTTTTCCCGAGTGGCAATCCCAACCATGTTCAAGGCATCTTTTGCGCCAGGTAACCATGCGGGACTGCCACTGTGGCCATGTTCGACCTTCATCTCAGTTTGGATCAGCTCGGGCGTGAGGTTCGTGACTTGCCCGTTCATGGCAAATTGAACGCGCCCCTTCGTGGCGTCAGTGCACCTCGGCCGATTCCAGGTGGCCGGCGGGCATTCCCCGGGGTATCCAGAGCAGCGAAGCACGGCGGTTTGGAGCTGAGGATCGGCTAATGGTGAGATCTTGTTGCCGAGAGTGGACCAAAAACCGTAATTCGAGGGCAAACACTGTTTCAGGTCGGTGGGCAAGCATTTTTTCAGCGTGATCAGTCCATAGTCGAAGCCGTTGTTGGTGGCGTTTGAGCTTTTCCAGGTGGCGCTGACTCTCAGGTTGATTGGCGTGAATCGGCCCACGGGCTCGATGTCTCCGTCGCGCGCCGGAATCACGATCACAGACCTGGCCAGAAGTGGAGGTTTAATAACACTCTCCCCAGTACGGGGGTTGAGTGTGGGATCTTCTTGTGTCACCAGGCAGTGCGCGGCGGTCAGGATGTGGCGTGGACTTATGAGAACACCGGTGCCGGTTGCGGCCTGGGGTGTGAGTGCACCATGGCTCAATACCAGCCCGAAGTCGATGAGAAGCGAGCATATCCACTTGTGTGGAACTCGCTGAGAATCCATTACGGGAGCGGGATCCGGCAGCCTCAACAATTCGTATTCCGCCTCGGCTCGCCTCCCCGCATCAGGCAAGGCGCCGCGCGTTCTCCACTCGTAGCCGCCGCCGGGACGCGGCACCAGAACCGGGTAGCTGGCGGTAATGCGGGTGGAGAGAGCAACCTCAACTCTTCGATTGAGGGCACGCTCTGCCTCGGAGCGCGGGTTCGTAGCAGCTAGACGGCGAGCGCCTGCGCCTCGAGCTTGCCACACGATCCGGGAGGAGATGTCCCGCTTGTTGATTAGCTGCCGAAGTGCGTGCTGGAGCGACAAAGCGCGTCGAGTGCTGATTTCGTCTTCGAATGCCCGGCCTCTCTGTGCATCTCGGTCTGCGTGTCCCACCAATTCGACTTGCACCACCGGGGAACAGCCCGCTTTATAACTCCCGACGATCAGCCCTGCGGTCTGTTCCACCTTGCGCCGTTCCCTGGCCGGCAACGATGCAACGTCCTCCCGATAGCGAGAGAATCCGTTGACCGTGATCCGACCCGGGCCGGGACATACCTGACCGCCAGCGCCACCCTCCCGTTCAGCCTCGAGTGCAAGATCCGTGCCTGAGAGACTCGCGATCAAGTGTTCAATTTCGTTTTCGAACTCGAGTTCGAGATTCATTCACTCTCCTCGGTGCTTGTTCTCCCTGTCGCCTGATCGCGTCGAGTTCGAGGTCTTCGGCTCCTGATCAAAGAGTCGGGCAAGAAGAATCGGCAAAGAGCAATTGGCCGGACGCTACGCAGTGGTAACCGAAGACGCATACCCCGCCGCTTTGGCCCGAAACGGTCACGGTTCTTGTGGCGGCCGAAAGCTGAACCGAGAGGGCTATCGATCCGTCTCCGGTATTCACCGAAACATTGCAGACCCAGTTCGGCGGCGGGGCAGTGCAGGAAATGCGCTGGACTGTGAATGACGACTGCCAGATTCGTCTCAAGTAGTGTTCGGCAGCGTGCTTGGAGAAGCTCTGCGGATCGCTCTCCCAACCCGTACAAGCAGCTTCCTTAAGCATGGGTCGAACAATTGCATCACGGGTTTGAACCCATTCCCTCCGGAAGGTCATGTCGGTAGGCTTTAGCTTTTTGCCGGTCCATTCTGGATGGCGATCATAAAAGACGGAGTCCGTGAGCCTGTTTTCATCGGTGACGCCGTGCGCGATTTGATCGCCAGCGACTGTTTCGTCGCGGCGACGCCGCGCTTTCGGGTCGATCGGAACCTCGCCTTCGACTTCCGATTCGAGGTCGCTCCGATCGAGAAGGGCCATTAGACTTTCGAGTTCGGCTTCAAATTCGAGTTCCGCATCACGCATAATTTTCGTCTCCTCAAAACGAACTACTGGTCAGGCCATTTGTGTCCCAGCGCGAACCGGTCTATTCATGCCAGGTGAGGCGTCTCGGTCGGGTTTCATATTCGATTTCCGCAGGGAAGGCTGAGGCACCGCCGGACAGCAGAGGGATCTCCACCAAAGCCATTGACCCGCAAGGCAAAGGCCGCATAGCAATGGGCGTCAAATCTCCGCGGGGAGGCGTCGTCCCCCAGATCGAAAAGCAGGTGTAACGTTTCGTGGATGATGATTCCCGCTCGGCGGTCGACTTCAGGGAGTCCCGGGAAGCGCCGGTCCACAAGTTGCAGGCGCGGATCATCGAGTCCGCGCAAGGGATTCCCTCCTAGTTCGGCCGAGGTTCGAGCATCCCAGAATCTCGCGCAGAGAAAAATTGTGCGGCGGTCTAGCGCGGTCGTTGGAGGATCGACGCGCGCAAAATCGTCTGCGCAACAGACGTTTTTCGCGCAAACGCTTGCGGTGTCCCCACAGATGAACATGATTTCGCGCCCAGGGCCCAGTTCGTGCGCGACAGAGCGAAAACGATTGGCAACGCTGGCGCCCGAAGGCGCATTTCCGGCCCCCGAAACTGCAAAGGATGGACCGTGACAGAAGAAGGCTTGGAATAGGCGTGTGGTCTCTTGAGCGCTTTTGCTACCGGAATCGGCCATCGCTGCGTCGATCTTGTTCGCTGCCGCGTTGGCCAACCTGATCGCTTCCAGAATCGCTTGATGTAAAACAGCGAAGCATCCCCTCTCCTTACAGCCGGTACAGCCTACGTCGCCCTCGCTCGTTTCGCTCTCCGACTCCAGATCGCTCTCTAAAAGAACGCTCATCAATTCTTCGAGTTCGGCTTCCAGCTCAAGGTCGGAGTTATACATGTCATACATGGACTCGCCTCTTCGGGGAACTTCGGATTGGAATCACCTCCGAAACTGCTTCTTGTATTCGTCGAGATCATGTGCGATGACGGTGCGCGCGGTGGTGTCGAGAATGTGGCCATGCGTCCCGCACAGGACGTGATTCGCAGGCCCTGGCACCTTCCCGGGCACAGACTCGCAATCGAGTGCCATGGGCTGCGGCAGGGTGGCGCTCGCCCAATCCAACCTCTGCTGTGCCTGCCGCAAGACAAGGACTGAGTGTTTAGCTATTTCGTACGCTTGGCTGACGACCTGATCGGGGGTGGGATACTTCTGAGCCGTTCCTTGAAGCGCATCTTTAAAGAACGATGCTAGATAAACGTTCCAAAGGTTGTTGTCCTTCGAGCCGGTACCGCCGGGGCAGGAGATGGCGCTGAGTTTCTTATGAAGGGGCATAGCTTTCTCGGCGATGTCCGCTGCCATCTGTTCGGCCACCGGGGGCAGGTACTGACCGGAGGTTCCTTGCAGGGCAGTCTCATAGAACTCTTTGAGGTTTTGCTGAGCGGTGTTCGCTAAGAACGCCGCGGTCGGGTCTTGATCGAGGTGTGGAAGCGACTCGGCGGGATGAACAAATATCACCTCTACGCGCCGGTTACAGGCGCGTTCGGCTTCCGTTCGTGGGGTGGGAACGGCCAAAACCCTGGCGCCACGACCTGACGCAAGCACGCCACCGGCTCCCACGCGGCAGGCCAAATCGAGAGCCACCGCTGCGGCACGCTTTTCACTCATGAATTGCAGAAAGCCCGGTTCGCGTTTTTCACGAGCGGCGTCCATGTCGTCGTGTCCCACGACGATCACTTGGCCGACCGAAATGACTCCCGGAGTACCGGACCGGCTCCGTGTGATTTCAGCGGCGATCGCGGCTAGCTTGTTCCGCTGGTCCGGCGGGAGTAACCCGAGATCGTCGCTGTATCGGCTGAACCCTCTAATCACGTACGGGCTGTCCGCCGGGCAGCTGTCTACAAATCCTTCCACTTCATACAGGGTGTCGTCTTCATCTCGTACGACTCGCCGCGGCGCCGGCATCCCGCTCAACTTAATTAGGGCCGCGCGCGTTCTAGGCCCGAGTGTGCCGGTCGGCCGCAGGCCTCGTTCCGCCTGGAATTTCTGCAGAGCTCTTCTGGTTTGGATGGAAGGAACGCCGTTCTCCGCGATGCCGAATCGCGTGACCCGATTTAAGGCTTTCTGCAGCCATCGGATCTGATCATTACCTTTAGTAGACCGCTGACGACTCCTCAAAGCGGGCGCCAAGGTCTCCGCTTCCATCTCCTCTTCTTGTTCCAGGAGACGGTCGAAGTAGGAGGGTTCGGCAAGCCGCCGGTCCAACCTCTGCCACGCCGTGCCTTCGGAGGTCATAGCCATATCGCGATATACTCGCTACCAATTGAGCTTGATCCTGGCAGCGTAGACCCATGTTTTCAATCAACTTTCCCGAATGGAATAGCTCACCCGGAAATTCGATTCCTTTGCGGCGGAATGGAAAAGAACACTAAGAGGCGCTCTCTCCCGTCGGGTTGGGCCTGTCTCTTGGGACAGAAACGGGCGAAACTCGCCCGCTGCGCCGCAAGCCATTTCATTTCTTCAGTACAGAAGTTCATCTTCCAGCGCAAGCTCTTCGTCCATCCAAAGCACGATGATGGGAGTATCGAGCGCAAACCAATCCCCGCTACGCCTCAGCGCGTTGTAGTCGGCTCGACGTTGTCGATCATTGAAGGCGCCTTTGTACCCAGAGGAACCGCTGCCACCACCGGCAGAGCCTTTACCGGAGGAAGCACTACTCACGGACTTGGTCGGAAACGGTCCTTCATGTATTGGGATAGCCAAGTGCCGCCTCGCTTTCTAGATTTATCGGGCAGATGCACGCGAATGAGCCGCCTCGCCGCCGTCTCAGCGCGAGCCCTGCGGCTCGCGCTGCAACGGGGCGTCCTGGTTAGACTTCAAACTCGAACTCTCGTGCCGGCTTTCGCTGCGGAGAAACTCCCGCTTTCTGCCGGCCGTTTGGCCGCACTGGCGTCGGTTGAGTCTGGTCCCAGGGCAACACGCGATGCGATCCGGTTCGCTTGCTGAGGCCCATGGCCTGCGCGCTGGTCAGCCATTCTTCTGACTGCTCGGCAATTTCGAGCAACAGCGTTTCGAATTGTGCCCTCGTCGTCTGCAGGATGTGCGGTTGCGCCAGCCAGCGTATAACCTCGCGTCCGGTAACTCCCATGCGCTGCCGTGGCGACGTGACCAGGCGCTCGTTGTAGTAACGAATCAATATTTCTTCCACCACGTCCCAGGCATTGTCGGCGCCGAACAAGCGCTTCACATCGTCAGAGTCGAGGATCTTGAACGCCTCTTCGAGCAGTTGCATCACTTCCACCCGCAGCACGTTCAGATGGCCGAACGACAACCACTTGAGGTTATTGCGCAGGTCCAGACCCGCGCGCCGCACGATGGCGATCGAGCCGAAGCTCGGATCATAGGCACGCTCGCGAATCACATCTGAAATTCGCTTGTCGCGCCAGAACAAAGTGACCTGGTGAACGAAGTGAGAAAACAGTTTGTGAAAGTCGGTATTCGCGCGGGCGCCCGTCGGGACCGGCGCGCCACCGTATCCAAAGATTCGCTTGTAGGCCGACAGTCGATCGCGTTTGGTGTAACGAAGCACGTCCCGTCGATCAAACTGATAGAGAGCGAAGGCGCCCGGTCCACCGGAGAGCCGCACCGTGCCCGCCTTGAACAGTTCCTGCAGCTTTTGGACCGCACGGAACACGCCGATTTTCTCATGCTGCCAGAGGTAGTACATATCTCCAACCGCGACGATGCGTTCCGACGTGATGGTCTCGTCGTACGGCTCTACGCCCGCCGGCATGCGGGTCGTGCCGAATTCCCTGGAGGCCTCGGGACCAATCCCTATCAGGGACGCGAGGCCTTTATCTGGAGGTGGTGGAACCTTCGAGTCCGAGTCCACAACCGAGGCCAGCATGTCATCGATCTGCTTGGTGAGCGCGTCGGCGAGCTGCGGATTCGAGATCAGATCAGCTGATAGGCGGCTCGCTACCTGCTCCCGCAGTGCCGCTACGCGGTCATATAAACCTTGATAATCTTTTGACGTAGACATTGATGACCCTCCTCGTTCAGAGCGCTCCTCACCGGATGTGCGCCTCTACTACGGCACTGCCAAACCTCGTACACGCTAGATGGTTTACGGTCTGCGTCTCCTGGATAGTTCCACTTCCAACTCCAGTGGCTCCGGAATCCGCATACCGACCTGCTGGCCCTGCGTGAATAGCTGCGTTAATTGGTCGTTAAGATCGTCCAGCGCGTGCCTCACGCGAGCCGTGCTGTAGCCGTCGGGTAGCGCATCCAGGTTCTGGGGATCGTGCGCTGCCTGCACCATATTCATCAGCGTTTGCACCACGGGTAGCAGGTTGTTTGTGATGGCAATCCGGCCACCGCCTCTAATAAGACGTGGCAGTTCGTCAGTGGCCGAGCTTTCAATTTCCGTCAGCACGTCCTCTAGATACATGGCCGGCAGCTCCCACTGGTCGTCGAACTCGAGCAGCAACGTCTGGCGCTCATTGGGCCCGATGAACACAGAATCGAGCGCGAAGCGCAATTCGTTGACCGTCTCGGCAATTACACCCAGCTGCCGCGAGATCAGAACCAGCTGCGTTCCCAGGAAAGCTGGCAGACGCGACGTGCTCAACAGGAAGTACTTGCCATTGGCCAGCCAGCTTTGCAGCAGGCCAGTCATGTAGTCGGAAATCATCCGGAAATTGGTGATATCCGTTTCGTCCTGCACGGAATTGTTGAACTCATTGTCTCTGCCGTTCTGCAGGAAGTAGATGCCGTAAGTGTCGCGGAGCGAGCCCAGCGTACCTCTGATCCTGTCTGGATCAACTTCGACCCGGGGATCGTCATTGAAGCGAAAACGCTCCGCTCCCATCAGAATCCTGAAATAAGTGTTCACTCTCAGGATTGACGGTGGAACTATGCCGAATTGATTGACGATCTCAGCGATCTGGCTCTTCGCCATATCTCGCAAGGCCTTCACGAACTCGGAATCGGCCGTGGGATCGAGCGGATACAAACTGTCCAGCAAAGGCAAGCAATTGTCCTGCGCAACTTTCGCCCGAGCGTAAAGGCTGGCCTGCGCACCTGAAATTACCCCCGCCAGGTCCGATTGCACGGTGTACGTGCGTTGATTCCACTTCGACTCTACGTGGCCTTCGACTTCCGAAAGGCTGAAGGACTGCGTCAGTGCTCCGACGAAACCTTTTGCATCGGTCGAGTTCGGCTTCCATCCCAGCGCATCGCCGATCGCTCTCGCAGCAATCTGCCCCAGTCCCTGTCCCGCGCCACCTCCGGAAGTGAATCCCGCTCCCGGCCCTGGCCGGGATGTGACCGCAGGAGGATAGCCTACCTCCTGCGTAAGAATGGGATAGGAGATCGCATCCTCCACATCTTTGATCATTCGGGCGGTCTTTCCCCTTCCCTTTACTTGAAAGGCGAGGTTGACAAAGTCGCCTTCAAATGCCGGCGCAGGATCCCCGCTCTCCGGCTGCCCGTGGATGTGCTTGAGCACAATATTGACCCAATCGCCATCGAAGAACTCGTATCCCTTCGGATTCGGCGGCGTCGTGGTCGTAGGTGTAGTAAAGGTGATCAAGATAGTGGTGGGGGAAACAAAAGTGGCCACGGCGTTGGGAACCGTGCCTGCGGCGGCGGCGGCCAGCGTTACGAGGGTATGCGGCTGCTGGAAATCCGCCGAACCCGGATCGAAGATCGAATAGTTGGCCGGATTCACAACGCTATTCTTGTTTGCCTGCGTAACCGGCAACCACGGCACCGTCGCGGCTGTCCCTGCCGTCAGCGCCGTCTGCGCCGCTTTAACCTGGCTCTTTGTGAATACCGGATCAGAGAACGAAATCGTGATCGAATTATTAGTTACGTTGATATCTGTCACTGTGAGAGGCATGGTATGTCTCCTTCCGCCACGGTCATTCTCTGTTCCGGTCTGCGGTTGATGCGCGGCGCCGGTTGCCCGATACGCCAATTGGACGCCTAAAACGGCGGCTTTTCAAGTAACGCCCTCCGCTTCCAGATCCACAATGCTGGATCGAGGCAGCGAAATCTGCTGGCCCACGTTCGTCGCCTGCACCGAGATATTCATTGTTCCCAGCCGCTCCGCCAACTCCTGCCAGCACGATGCCAGAGCGGTGCTGGTTTGTTCGAGCGGCTGGCGGCATTGCTCAATTCCCTGCTTTACCGCGCTGGCCCAGGGAAGCCAGGCTCGCCGCTCCGCGCCGAGCCTCGCCAACTCTCTCAGCATCTCGTACGACACCAGCTCCGACGCAAACTGCTGCTCGATGCGGTGAAAGCGCTCCTGGCAAAGCGCCAACTCGCGCCGTGCCCGGTCGAGATCTGGCGGATGCCCCACGGCCTTCCGCGCGTCCAGCGCCGCTCGCCTCGTCTCGTGCAATGTTCCCATCAAGTCGAGCACCGCGGTTTCCACTCCGTCCGCCAAAGCTAATTCGTCGTCGGACGGCTTGTCTCCCAGCGTGACCTGAACCTCATTCAGCGCGTCATGCAGGTGATGAAGGCAAACCGACAGTTCGCGAAATGTCGCTTCCAGTGCCACGGCTATCTCCTCACCAGTTCCTTGTAAAAGTTCTCGGTAATCACTCCCGGCCGAGCCATGCGCCGGTCCAATGCAACCCGCGCCGCGCCGATCAGAAACCGCTCTGGGATGATTCCCGGATCAACTCCCGCAGCGATCCGCCGCGCCGACTCTTCAATCATCGCTTTATCTTTCTTCTCAAAGCGGATCACTTGCGACAAACTCTTGTTTCCCAGTGACCGAAAAGGCCGGAAACACATGGCGTCAACCGCCGCGGCGCAAGCCTTGGGAAAAGTCGCCAGCACCTTCTTCGGAATCGTCCCGCCCCGCGGATTGGGATAGATTCGAGTCCACGCCCGCGCATATTGTTCCGCTTCCTTCTCAAAGCCCATGCGGCGCAACATCTCTGCGCTGATCAACAGCCGCAGGTAGGGTGTGGGGTGCGGCCCCCTCGGGTTGAAGCTAAACACCGCGGCCGGCGCTCGCCCGATCACATCCATCAACGACCCAACCACCTCCGGTCCGCCCAGCAGAAGCGCGCTCATATCGGCGAACATCTCGCGGTTCCAGCGCACCCACACCGAGGAGACGAAACGCCCCAGGTCCGCCTCGAGCAACCGCATCCCAACCTGCCGCGGCACATCTTTGTTCAACCCCAGGTCGCTTTGCAAGTTGTGACTTACCTCGTGCATCACCGCGCCCAGTGTCCACGGATTCACCAGCCGGTGGTAGGGCAATTGCACCAGCGGAAAAGGATTCAGTTGCTTGCCCAGCCTCCGCATGCGAATGCCCCGCCGAATCGTCGCCGGCGCGAATCCCGTCTTCATGTAGCAGAACGGTGGCGGCGCCGGCACCGACCTGGCCACACCCAGCCCCGTATAAGCGGCCTGGTAACAATCCATCGCGATCCGATCACAGCTCAACAGCCAATCTCCATATTTTCCCTGGCGCTGGCCGAAGAGCTCGAAATAGAAATCCCAGATCTTTTCGATTCCCTGCACCCAACGGTGGGCCTTGTCCTTGCGCGTCACTACGCTCTGCAACCGGGCCGAACTCGGCCGGTCGCTCGCTTTCGCAATTGCGCCGTGAACATTCTCCGACATCTTCAGTAGGCCGCGGCGCAACTTCGTAATCAGTTGGTTGACGACTTGTATGTGACCCTCCGAGGGCATCGCTGCTCCGGTCCCGAACTCCTCCCGCTTGAAGGGGCGGAGTGCGGCTGCGTGGCGCGTTACATTGATCGATTGCGCCCGCAACCAGGGCAACAATACGGGGGTCGGTCCAGCAACGACTCTCGGTCGTTTGCGCGGAGGCCGACCCACCCGCATGGTTGTTTCCGGCAGCGTTTCGGACAGCGTCGCCATCGTCTCTCACCTTAAGGAGCGTTTGTTGACTTGTTAGTTCATCGACCGCAGCACTGGCAGCAGCCACAAGACGGGCAACCGCCTCTTCCGCCCACAGCCCGTCCATGGTGTGCCGCACGGACACCCACTCCCGGAGCGCCTACGCCATGCCCCCTTATGCCCACCCCAGGTCGAGATACGCCTCCGACGCCACGTCGTCCGACATACCTCGGAGCCGCCCCGGCATGGCCTCTCCAACCTCGCCCGGTGCGCCAACCATAGCGCCCGTGCGGATGGGCAATGCCGCGCCCCACGCCGCCTGCCATGCGCCCGTGGAACTTGCGTTCCAGAAAGTTATGGTGGCGAAGCGCGTGTGCCCGGTGACCTGGCGTGCCCAGCACCCGGCGTGCCTGTTTCGCCAGATGTCGCACCGCCGCGTGTGGCGTTACGTGCCCGCCTCGAGCCGCATGATGGGCGATCTTGCCAACCGTACGTCGAGCGATCGCCGGCACGGTCTTCAGCAGGTGACGGGTCTGTGGATTCCGATGAAGAGCCTTAGCGACCTTGACGATTCCCTTTGTCAGATTAGGTGTGGCTTTGGTCACCGCCCGGGCGATCTTGGGCAGGGCCCGCTTCGCCAAAGGCGCGACTGCCCTGGCCACGACCGGCAGCAGTTTGCTGGCGGCCATGCCGATAAGCGGCAGAAAGTGCTCCGCAGCCTCGTCTTCGCTCTCAGCTTCGGCCGCGAGCTCGCCCAGGTGCTCCATCACAGCGTCCGGATAGATCTTGCGGACGGGGCTGATCTCGTCTTCATATTCATCTTCGCCTTCGGATTCATCTTCGGCCTCGTACTCGTCTTCGCTTTCTCCGAGTAAACTGCCGGCGATGTTTCCGAGGGTGCCGAGCCAGCCTTCGCCTTCCAGGCCGGCCTCATCTTCCAGTTCGTCTTCCGTCTCGTCCTCAAGTTCTGCTTCGAACTCGTCTTCGAGTTCAGCTTCCAATTCACTTTCATACGCCATGATGAAGCCTCCTGCGAAAAGTGGTCGAACTTAGTGGGCCCGGCTGTGGGCCGGTATGACTAGATCACGGAACTGCGACGGCGGCGCGCCGAGAAGCGGCGGCGCAGTCGGCGCGGACGCTTGTAGGCGCGGCTGATTTTCCTGTTGCGCCGAATCGCCATCGCGGCAGCCTTGGGATTTCCGAGCACACGACGGATCTGTCGCGCGGCGGTGCGTCCCGCGCTTCTGCGCGTGATGCGGTGTCCTTTGGCGGCTTGCCGCTTCAGGCTCTTGACGGTGCGGCGCATGATGGTCGGCACTGCCCGAACCCCTGCCCGGGTGCTGCGGCGGCGCCGAAGTATGCGCGTCAGAATGGCGGTGCCCCGCGTCAGATGCGGCAGGATGCGCCGTAGAGCTCTCCGGTCCTTGGGCGAGATCACGGTGGCTACGGCGGCCCCGGCCATGGCTTCCGCTTCGCCCTCGTTCGCCTCATTCGATGCGGCTTCCGCCATCATCTCGGCGACCGCCTCATTGTGCGTCAGCGGGTGAGTAGCAATCTCGTTGGCCGTTTCTGATTCTGCTTCGTCTTCGTATTCGTCCTCGAATTCCTCTTCATATTCCCCTTCGCCCAGGGCCCCGGCAGCCATTGATCCCAGCTTGCCGCCCAGCGGACCGCCGATCGCAGTGCCCACAATAGGTGCAGCCACTTTGGCGACCTGCTTGAGAATGGGAAGGGCCTTCTTGAAGAAGCTTCCGAAGGAGAACTGTTCGGTTTCGTCCTCGAATTCGTCTTCGGCTTCGTACTCGTCTTCGCTTTCACCGAGCAGGCTACCGGCAACGTTGCCCAGGGCGCCGAGCCAGCCTTCGCCCTCTCCTTCGTCCTCAAACTCGCCTTCATCTTCGAATTCATCTTCGGCTTCGAGTTCGTCTTCGCTTTCGCCGAGCAGGCTGCCAGCAATGTTGCCCAGGGCGCCGAGCCAGCCTTCGCCCTCCAAGCCTGCCTCATCTTCGCCTTCGAGTTCGCCCTCGTGGAACTCGTCTTCGAGTTCCAGTTCCAGTTCGCTCTCTTGGTCCGCCATTGTCCTGACCTCCTTGTGGTTGGTGACGACGGGACCGAGATTAGACCCGGCTTAACAACGCGTCTAGTCACATCTTGTGGCGACCCGCTTTAAGTTCGCTGAGATTGGTTTCGCTCGAATGTGCGACAGAGATGGAAAAGTGGGCAGCGCGGAGAAAGAAGATTCGTAGCGCCGCCGTCCCGGCGGCTGTCGTGGGACGACCCGCCCTCACAGGTGTGCAAAGGACTCGATGCTGGATTTGATTTTGGGTGGCGCAGCGCTTCAGCGCTGCGATAGCTGCCCTATTTCCAATACGGCTTTAGCCGTTCAGTTATGATGATAACCGCCCGCACTCTTACGCGTAAGCGACTCGGATGCAGGATGCTTATCGAAATGCTTAACCGCGCGCTCCAGATCTTCAAACAACAGCCCCGCCAGATCCCGGCTCAGCCCCAGGCGAGATAGAACCCGTTGCACCACGAGGTCACCCCGATTCGCCGGCATGGGATAAGCCGGAACCTGCCATCCTTTCACACGCAGGCGGTCTGCCAGATCGTACAGCGTGAAACCTGGATCTTCGCCCTTTCGAATCGTCCACGTACAGCCCGGAACCCCGCCGCGGCCGTCATACACCAGTTCGAACATATCCAGTTTCTTGATCTGATCCGCAAACCACGCCCCAACATCGGCGCAGCCTTTCGTAATTTTTGTGTAGCCTTCACGCCCCAGACGAACCAGGTTGTAATACTGCGACGCGATCTGTCCTCCGGGCCGCGAAAAGTTGAGAGCGAAGGTCGGCATGTTGCCTCCCAGATACTTCACCCGAAAAATCAAATCTTCCGGCAGATCCTCCGCCTCCCGCCAAATGGCCCAGCCACAGCCAAGCGGCGTCAGACCAAACTTGTGCCCCGACGTGTTGATTGATTTCACGCGCGAAATTCTAAAATCCCAAACTACCGAGGGATGGATAAACGGCGCAATAAACCCTCCACTCGCCGCATCCACATGGATCGGAATGTCGAGTCCATGTTCCTCTTCCAAATCATCGAGTGCAGTCGCCACCTCTTCCACTGGCTCATACTGCAGCGTATAAGTCACGCCCAGCGTCGGCACAACTCCAATCGTGTTTTCGTCGCAGCGCGCGATTACTTCCTTGGGCGACATCAACAGTCGCCGCCCCTCGCACGGAATCTGCCGGAGCTCCACATCAAAATATCGCGCAAACTTGTGCCAACAGATCTGTACCGGACCGCAAATCAAGTTAGGCTTGTCCGTCGGTTTGCCCGCCTGCTCGCGCTTCTTGCGCCACCTCCATTTCAGCGCCAGCCCGCCCAGCATGGCAGCTTCACTCGACCCGGTCGTCGAACAGCCCATGGCGTTTGCGGCATTCGGCGAATTCCATAAATCCGCCATCATGTGCACGCAACGCGCCTCGAGTTCCGCCATCTGCGGATACTCGTCCTTATCGATCATGTTCTTGTCCAGGCATTCGTCCATGAGTTTGCGGACTTCAGGCTCGACCCACGTCTGGCAAAAAGTGGCGACATTCTGCCGCGAGTTCCCGTCGAGCAGCAGTTCGTCGTGGACCAACTGGTAAGCGGCCGTGGGATCGGTCTCGTGTTTCGGCAGTTTGTACTTGGGCAAAGGATGAGGCAGGAAGCCCGTGCCAAACACCTCGTCATCAAGGCTGGAGAAAATCTCTTCTTTGCTGTGAATGGCCATCGCCGCTCTCCGTCGAGGGTAGAAGTTGCACTATGAATCGGCCTGGGAAGGGCACGGCTTCAGCCGCGCCGCCCGAAGCCACCCATTCATACAACCAGCGCAACGGGATTGCAACTCGCCTATTCATGCGACCTGAAAAGGAGGAGCGAGGATCGCGCGAGGAAAAGCGGGAAATGCGTGAGGAAAAGCGGAAATGCGTGCGGTAACGTGGAAGAGCGGCGCTTCAGCGCCGCGTAAGGACTTTGGGTGGCGCAGCGCTTTTAGCGCTGCGAAAACGATCTCCGGACAGATGAGGGCTTCAGCCCCTGAGGGAGCCGGCAGCTCACTTTCTTCGGCTCACGATGAAACCGCCTCTACGGATTAGCCGCCTTAAACAACTTCGCCAGCCTATCGATATCCGCACCCCCGGCGTCGCCGATCGCGAAATAGCGCAGCCCGCCTCGACTCCACGTTTCCACGCTGAACGAAAGCTCCTTCGTCACGGAAGAGTTTTCGTCCAACCTGCCCCGCCATGACTCTTCTGGAAAGATGAAGACAGAAATCCGGTGCTTGCGCAGTTCGTAGATCAGATGGGCGCCGGGGGTTTGGTCAAGGTAGGTCATGCGTCCTCCGAGCAACGAGAACTCGGAATTCTGCAGTTCCGGCAAATCGAAAGTGAACGGAATCCTTCCCTGGAACCAGGGCTTCACCGTGTGCCGGTCCGAGGAAACTACGTCCACCGGCGACGAACTGGCCAGCGTCGCAACGTGCAGATCTGCGACCTCGCTATACACCTGCTGTGTGCGGGCCCGCTCTCGCCCGACGTAGGTAAAGGTCAAACCAACCACCGCAAGAATGGCGACGACAGCGGTCACAGTCATCCAGGAAAAACCGATGCTGCTTCGTCGCGGTTTCGCCTGCATGTGCAGTTGCATTCGTTGACGAAACTCAGCGCTGGGAGCAAACCGTTTTCCAGCAATCTGAATCGCGCGCTTCATCTGCACGCCCGCCAGCACATCCGCCGCACACGACGGGCAGTTGCGCACATGCGCGTCGAAGACGCGCAGCTCATCTAACAACTCCCCGTCGAGGTAGAGGTCGAGTTTTTCCTTCCAAGGCTCACAAACCATGATTCATCCCGTCCGGTTCATCCCGCCTGTAACTGTTTTTGCAGTCGACCCCGCAACCCTTTTCTGGCACGCGATAAGCGCGACATCACGGTTCCTATGGGAATGGAAAGCGTTTCTGCAATTTCCTGGTACGACATCTCCTCCACGTCGCAAAGCAGAAGGATTTCTCGAAAGTGTACCGGCAACTCATCGATCGCTCTCCGCACCAATTCCTGGCTTGAGCGATCGATCAGAAGCGTTTCCGGCGTCGCGCCCCCAACTGCCAGGTCAGGCCCGTCCTCTTCAGAATCAAGAGATACGGTATTCGTCACCCGCAATCCCGTGCGCGACGTCAGGAACGTATTGCGCAAGATTCGATACATCCACGCCCGGAAATTCGTGCCCAACTGAAACGATGAGAAACCTTTCAAAGCTTTGGCATAAGTTTCCTGAACCAAGTCTTCCGCCTCCTCGCGATTCTGCGTCAGCCAGCGCGCAAAGTTGTATAGCTGATCGAAGAGCGGCATCGCCAGTTCTTCAAACGAATCGGATTGAGCGTCCAAGCGCGACACACGCATGATATTAAACTGCCGGAGACGGCTTTTATTCCTTTCCCCAAGGATAATTCTCGTGGAACAGAGCGCCGCAGGAAGAAGTCGAATCTAAGGATGGTTGAGAAGTCCCTGAAAGCTGGGAAGGATTGATGCTTACTAAAGACCATGGCCAAAAGGGCAGGCCCACATCATTGCAACTGGGGCGAAACCCCGCTAACTTACAGTTAAACCCGGCAAAAACTCGGAATAGGACGGAACTGCATCCGGGGCAACCTAAGCAAGACGACGGGCTACTCAAAGTGGGTAATTGACAATGGCTTGGCTGGATGGCCACACTCGCGACGAGGACAGGAGCCTGCCGACGTTTGTAATGACGACTCTTACTAAATCGGCAATCGAAGTGAGCGCTGGCCCGCCCGATGTGCGGCTGCCGTCGTGGCCGCTGGAGCGGAGTGCGTCCGGACAAAGCACTCCTCATGAAGGCGCTTCTCATCGGGTTCGGGAATCGCAGCCGTCGGGACGCGATGCCCTGCAGGCGCTTTTGGCGTTCTCGGCATTGCATCAGCAGGTGCGGCAACGCCAGGCTCTGGCTTCGCGGCGCAATGGATTTGAGACGATCGCGCGTCCGGCTGAGTTCGAGGCCGAAGAGCAATTTGTTCTAGACGAAGTTTTGCAATTAGTCGCGGAACGGGCCATTGCCATCACTGGGGCGGATGGATTGGGAATCGCCCTGGCGGAGAACAACGAGATTGTCCTGCGCGCTTCGGCAGGGACGATCAAGCCGGATGTGGGCGCGCGCATCCAGCGGGACTCGGCCTTCTCCGGCGCATGTTTCCGCACGGCGCAGGTCGTCCGGTGTGACGATAGCGAGACCGATGATCGCGTAAACCTGTACGCGTGCCGCCAGTTGGGTGCACGGTCCATGGTAGCGGTGCCCCTGTGCGGGCGCCGGCGCGTGATCGGGTTGCTGGAAGCGTTCTCAGCCGATCCATTCGGATTCAATGACAGCGACGTGTGCAGCCTGGAACTGCTGGCAGAGCTCGTTCTGGGAGCTCTCAAACCTGAGGACGAAGACCGCTTCGCGGAATCGGCGCAAGTGGCGGAGGCGGAATTAGTCGCGCCTGTAGTTACGACCCAACCAGTGTCGCCCGCTCAGACAACTTCTTTGGAGGCAATCGCTGCGGTAACTGAGCCCTTGCCGCCGGTTGAAGACGAATTGGAACTAGCAGAATTAACGCCGGTCGTACCGGCGCCCGCGGAGAGTGAGCCAGTGCTTGCTCTGCCAATCCCCGCGGCGAACGCTGAACCGGAGCTCCTTCCCCAAGAAGCGCTTGCCCTCGAGACTGCGTACCCTCTTGAGCGCACCGCCGGGCACCATCCAGGAATCGTGTTGGTATTGGTGCTGATAGTGGTTTGTGCATTGCTGGGCGGGGGGCTGTGGTGGAAGCTGAAAAATGCGCAGCTCGGCGCCGTCGTGATTCGGCCTGAACAGAAGATCGCGAAGCCGATGGCAGTGGCGAAGCAGCCGGCCACGGCTGTCGCTTCGTCTTCGGGCACGCCGTCTCCGGTGGCTCCATTGAGCGCTGGCCGGCAAGTGAATTCAGCCGCCGATTCCTCAGCCGGTGCGGATCTGGATGTGGCGCTCGGACCCGGCAATGGAAGCGTCATGCCGCAGGAAACGTCGAAGCTGGCGCGCATCACCGGAATTCGCCATTGGTCTTCGGCGGATTCGAGCACGGTTGTGCTCGACCTGGAAGATCAGGTGCAATATGAAGCGCACCGTTTAGCGCATCCCGATCGCATTTATTTCGATCTGCACGACACGTCGCTGGCTCCTGAATTCGCCGGAAAAACCATCGAAGTCGGCGACGCACTGCTGGCGCGGGTTCGGGTAGCGCAACCGGTCCCCGGTTTGACCCGCGTGGTGCTCGAAACCAAAGGCAATTCTGATTTTTCCGTCAGCCTGGAGCCAAACCCCTACCGCTTGGTGGTGCAGGTGCGAAAGCTGGGCGCGAACCCCACGCCTCAAGTGAAACTTTTTCCAGGAACCACAGAGGCAGAGCGGGAGAAGCTGGCCATCGTAGTTCCTCCACCCACGCGCGAAGACTTGCAACTGCGCGCCCACGTGCCGAAGATGCGCATCGTAGTGGACGCGGGCCACGGCGGCTGGGATCTGGGAACCGTGGGCCGGCGCGGCTTGCTGGAAAAAGATCTGGTGCTGGAAATCGCGCAGCGGCTGGGCAAGTTGCTCGAGAGCCGTCTTGGCGCGGACGTGATCCTCACCCGCAACGATGACAATTACATCCCACTTGACGAACGGGCCGGAATGGCAAATCAGTCGCAGGCCGATTTATTTATCTCCGTACACGCAAACTATAGCGACCTGCCCTCGGCACGCGGCGTGGAAACCTACTACACCAACTTTTTTTCCGCGCCCAGTGCCAAAGACCTGGAGACGCGATCCGGCGGAAACGGCGGCCAGAATGCAGTAGCAGCGGCGCTTTCGCCCGTCGACTTGCATGAAAAGATTGAGCAGTCGCGCCGCCTCGCGGCCAGCGTACAACGCTCGCTCTACGGTACTTTGTCCGGGCAAAATCCCGGCCTCCGCGACCGCGGCGTAAAAGAAGCTTCCTACGTGGTCCTCACCGAGACTGCGATGCCGGGTATTCTGGCAGAAGTCTCATTCGTCAGCAGCCCAACCGACGAGCAGAAGCTGCGCAGCGACGGATACCGCGAAGAGATCGCCGAGGCGCTGTACAAGGGCATTGCACGGTATGCGGTCAACTCACGCGGCGTGAAGGTGGCTAGCGCCACGAAATAGTAAGCGGCTTTCACCCCCACAACATCTTTCCTCGACCTAGCTCCAGTCCGCTCCGAGCCCACACCGAATCGTGCGGACTCTCATCCACTAGCTGGGTTTCACTCCTATTTTCTCGCCCACTGTCTCCAACACCCAGTTACGGATGGCTCCCTGCACTTGCTGGCGAGCCTCCTCCATGGTGGGAATTTTCTTTACCACAGACTCTTCCGGAGCGGGCTCGGCATCTACTTGCGCGGCGGCAACGGCGTCTTCGCCATCCGCTTTATCTTCGTCTTCGCCTTCTTCCTCTACGTTGCTTTCGTCCTCCTCCTCGTCTTCAAAGTCTTCCTTGAACCACTGCGGGCCGTTGATGCAGGTTCGATGCACATCATCACGGTCAATTACCACATGGGTGACTTCCTCCACCTCGAACTCCGCGTTGCGCAGGTTGGCGCTGGCGGTCTGCAGCGCATAGAGCATCAGCCCAGCCGTCTTGTGATCCAGATGCCCGGCCCCGAGCATCTGGATCACCTTCATCAGCGCCACCTGCACCGAGTTCGCGTCTTCGAGCAGAGGCAAATCAAACCGGCGCTTCGCCACCACATCCTGCGCAATTTTCGTCCGCTCACGCCTGATTCGATCGTGGAAATAGCACTGCCTCCTGCTGCGCAGCGCCGGAGACCCGCACTGCGTCCCATTCACCTTCACATGCTGACACCGTGGAACATTATCCATACCCATATTTTCTCTCACGCCCTCCACTTCGACTTGCCGGACCACAAATCTGGGGTACCCCCACCCCCCACCCCTCGGTATTTTGGAATGATTGGGTTAGCAGGAAATTCCCCGCAAAATCCGGATGTCAAAGAAGTTAGATATCAAAATCCGTAAAACAAAGGACTTAGAGCCAGTCGAGCTATTTTTTATGGTCTCAACATAGCTTTAAAGATGATTCCAGAGCAAGGCTGTGGAAGACAAGGTCAGATGTCACAGGGTGGTGGAATTGATTCGGGCGGGTGTGGAATTTGAGAATTGGCGATTCGAGTTTCCCCGCCTACAATAATGCTTATGGAGATTTCTTTTGCGCCCGAGGTTGAGGCGAGACTCGCCAGAATCGCTTCCGAAGCAGGTAAGGCCCCGAACCAGTTGGTGCAGGAATTGGTTGCGGACTATCTGGACCATGACGAATGGTTCAAGCGAGAGGTGCAAAAAGGGCTGGCCTCTTTGGATGGCGGCAAGTTTGTGTCGCATGAGGAAGTGGGCCGGCAAATCGAGCGCATCCTCCGGCCTTGATGACAGTTCGTTGGTCTTCCGAAGCCGCGGCCGATTTCGCGGCGATCGTCGAGTATATCCGCAGGCAGAATGCCTCAGCAGCCGAGCGGGTAGCCAACAAAATCTACGACGGGATTGTATCGTTAGCGTCGTTCCCAAGAAGAGGACGTACCGTGAGGCTGCCTCACACGACCATGGCTATTTATAAGATGAAGCGCGTTGCTCATAGTCGCGCTTATTCTCTAGGTGGTGAGTCTGGTAACTATAGGACGCCTCATCAATTTCTATGCGGAGTCGGTACCAGGACCATACGGCCAAGCTAGCGGCGTCGCGGAGGCCGAGCAGACAGAGGAAGAGAACGAGTGACCAGAGGTGGTACTTCTTGAGGAAGCTGGAGACGTGATAGGTAGGAGCTGGCATCGCAAAACTCCCCTCTGCCTACCGTCGCTGTCGGTGGCATCGCGGAAATTTTGGTGCTTCAGCTAGGTTTGGTGCTTATACCTACGCTTTTTGGCGTGGTGCTTTCCGTGGCAGCGTCCACGGGCCCGCGAAGTCGAACGACTTAAGCGGCTCGACTCGGCCGGGTCAAAAAATTTACTCACTCAACTTACGCCCGCATTTTGAACAGGAGCGGGTGAACCTGTTCCTGTTTTTTTGGAGGACCCACAGTAACCTCCCGTTTGGCGAGTACGCGCGTCCGGACTTCCGTCCGGTGGCACTCGCAACCCCAACCTTCCGGTCGGGCGAGAGGCAAAGTCGCAGGTCAACTTCCAAATTTATGATCTCAAGGTGATCCGGGAGTTGTCAAACGCTAAATTGAGGAGGGTGGCCTTCGCATATTTAGCCGAAAGGTTCGGCCTGTGTTGTGGCGGGGCAGTTGCCGTCCCTCCGGGCTCGGTCCATTTTTTGGGTTATCCCCGGACTTACGTCCGGGGCTATTATATGCCGCCCCTCCGGGGCTGGGGTCGGGTGGTGGGGGGTGCGTCTTTCCCTCAGGCAACGTCGCCGCAAACTTTATTTCGGCACAGAATCCACAAACAGCGCAAGCGGGTTGCATAGGTCCTTCGTCGGGCGAAGAGCGCCCTCCTCAGGATGACAAGTCTTGTTGAGGCTGACGGTTAGTTTACTGCTGGGACGCCGCCGTATTTTTGCAGCCACTTCAACTCTTCCCGGACTTTGATTTTTCCGTGCCAGGGATTTTTGGCCAGGCTGTGGCCTTCGCCGGGGAAGATCAACAGCTTGTTGGGAATGCCGAGCGAATATAGCGCGTGCTCAAGCAAGTAATCTTCCAGCACGGCGACACGGATGTCGTCGGCGCCGGCGACGATGTGCGTGGGAGTGCGGACTTTATCGATTTGAAAGATGGCGGCTTCGTCGTGATAGCGCTGCTGGGTTTCCCACGGGCGTCCGCCAAGGAAATAGGCGTCGTCCATCGTCGTGTCGTCGTTGCCCCAGTTACCGATGTGCTCGACTGCACCCGCGCCTGTGACGGCGGCTTTGAAGCGCGTAGTTTGAGTGATCAGCCAGTTCGTCATGTAGCCGCCGTAGCTATAGCCGCCGACGGTGAGATGATCGGGATCGGCGATGCCGTCTTTCACCAGAGCGTCGACGCCTTCGAGAATGTCTTTGCCGGGACGCGAGACGATTTGAGGAACGATCTGTTCGAGGAACTTGTCGCCGTATCCGGTGGAACCGCGGTAGTTGGGCTCAAAGACCAGCCAGCCGTTGGTGGCGGCGAGCGCGGCCCACTGATACCAGTCGGCTTCAAAGTGGTTCCCATCGGCGTCGGCGGGACCGCCGTGAATGAACGTGAACATGGGTAAATTCTTCGACTCAAACTTGTCCGGTGGATAAATCAACATGCCCTCGACCGTGGTACCGTCGTCGGCCTTCCAGCGATAGGGCTTGCCTTGAGGAAGATCGCGCTCGGTAAACAGTTTGTTGAGGGAAGTAATGGGGCGCGCCTGGTCAAGTTTGTCGGCGCTCTCGGCCAAATAGACTTCGGCGGGCTTCTGCAACGACGAGTATACGAAAGCGATTCGGGAGGAATGAGCGGCGGTCGATAAAGTTTCGTACGTGCCTTCCCAGCCCTTGAGTTTGCGCAAGGACTGGCCGGGCTGCGCGACGGAGTACATGGAGACTTCGGTTCCGACACGCGCCGAGGCGAGCACGCTATCGGCCGCGACGGTGTAACGCTCGACCGGACCGATAAAGTCTTTACTCCACTGCTCGACCGCGCCAGTCTCGGAATCGACCCAGTAAAGGTGCGGTTGAAGATCGCGATAGGGACCGGTTACGTCGCCGACTTCGACGGAGAAAAACACATGACGATTGTCGTTCGCCCAGCGCAGGTTTTGCTCGAGTGCCTGGTTGTGGGTGAGCTGATGCGGTTGCGCGGCGAGATTGTTTGTGGCGTCGGCAGTCGCGAGCGAGAGCGCCCGCGCCACATCGACGGCATAGATTTCAACGTCTTCGGTTTTTTCTTGCCGCTGGTTGGTGGCATTTGACATGAAGGCGAGTTTACTGCCGTCGGGCGAAGTAACCATGTCCTCTACGCGCAACGGCGAAGTCGCGATAGCACGCGCTCCGGGGTTGAGGTCGGATTCCTTTTCGGCTTCGGATTCTTCTTTCGTGCCTTCGGCAGCGTGATGGGCAAGAGCGTCAGCCAGGTCGAGAGCAAAGATGGTATCGCCGCGCTCGGCGGTGCGGTACTGCACCACATCTTTCCATTGCTTTCTGTAGTCGTCCTTCTGGGCTTTGGTCCACGGGTTGCGCGTGGCAAAGTAGAGAGTGCGCGAGTCTGCGGACCACGAAAAGGTATGGACTTCCTCTTGACCTTGAGTCAGCGCAATCGCCTCGCCGCCCGCGGGAGAAATCACATAGATCTGGCTGACTTCTCCCTTATCGTCTTTGTCTTTGTCTTTTTTGTCTTCGTCGTCGCTGGAATCGGAGTCCTTTTCCGAAGCAGGCTTACGCTCGGAGAGGAATGCGATCCAGCGGCCGTCGGGCGACCACTTGGGCCCGGTATCGTGACCGGATTGTGTGAGCTGAATCAGCATGGGCTCAATCTGGAATCCGCCTTTGCCGTCGTCGCGGTATAGCCAGAGATCGGTGCGGAAAATTTGCTGATCCCAGTCGGCACGCTCGGTGCCGATCACGACGGAGTTGCCATCGGGAGAAATGGCCACACTGGAGTAGCTCACCGAGTTGAAGAATTCGTCAAGCGTGAGCGTGGGTTTACCGTCGGCAAAGGCCAGCAACGCGGAGCCGAAAATTGCCGCCAACAACAAAAGCTGCTTGGAGATTTTCATAGGGGCCCTTGGCAGGAAGTAGGGTTATACAACGCTGGGTTTATCATAAGCAACTTCCAAAATCTTCAGTTGACTTCAGGTCAAGGCCGAACGCGGATGCCAGTCGGCACTGGCCAACTTACGGCGCGGGGTCAGCGTTCTTTAGAGCTTCATCGAGAGGTTGGCCCGGATGGGCAGCGCCTTCCACCAGGCGCCACCCGTCGTCATAGCAGCGAAAGCTTGCGGTAGACCGGTACTGCGCGCCGCGGGGGTAGACGGCCGCACCGACCTCGTTCAACGGAATCCATCGCCAGAAAAATTCGACAGTGGCAACGTTCCCCTGCTTGGCGATGCCGGTAACAGCAACCAGCTCTCTTCTCGCGGCGGGGATGCTGAAGGATTGTTTCTCTGCATCGCCGGGAGCGATAAGACTCTGAAACGTATCCACACCTGAGGGCGTGAGCGTGATATCCCAGCAAGGCGGCGGGGCTAGAACTGGGGGGCAGGAGACGTTTGTGCCGGAAATCCAACCGCGATGCTGCAGCGCAAGCTGGTCAGGCGAGACGTAGTCCTTGTTCGAGACAACGCCTGTATGTAGCTCAAACTGTTGCGCAGTACGGAAAGTGGAAGATCGCGCAATCAGATCGGCGGCAAGACGGCGAGTGAGAAAGTCGCGGGGAGAACAGGAGGAGAGAAGGATCGCGCACATGATGCAGGGAACGAGGATGGATGGTTTCCGCATGAATGGATAGGTAATTCATTAAGGAGGCGAGCCGAACGCGCGATTATTGCATCGCAAAAAACGCGACGCAACGCGCGGCTCGCCCGGATCCTTCGCTGCGCAAAGAACGCTTGCTCAGGATGACATTCTTACCGGATTGTAACGAAAAGCGCGTTCTTGCGCGGCAAGAAAGGACGGGAGGCGATCTGAGGTTCGAAGCGAGTGGACCAGCGGCCGGGGATTGCGGTCGCGCACTTGGGACAGCGGCCATCGGCGGTGAGCCGGTAGTTCTTGATCAGATAGCCGTAGCGCTCGATCAGAGTTTCGCTGCACTTTGGGCAGCGCGTGTCTTCCCATGGGCCGACCATGCCGGGAAGATTGCCGGCGTAGATGTAGCGAAGCCCAGAGTGGCGGCCGATTTCGACGGCGCGTAGCAGGTCTTCGGGGCGCGTATCGCGCGCTACATCGTTTTGCATTTTGTAATCGCCGTGGAAGGCAGTGACGTGCCAGGGAATGTCGGGCGAGATGCCGGCCAGGAATTCGGTGAGGCGACGCAATTCGTCGGGAGAGTCGTTGAAGCCGGGGATGAGTAGCGTGACGATCTCGAGCCACAGGCCCATCTCGTGGATACGGCGAATGCTGTCGAGGATGGGACCGATGCGGCCGCCGAGTTCGTGATAGTGGCGATCGTCAAAGCTTTTGAGATCGACTTTATACAGATCGAGCCAGGGACGCAGGTATTCGAGAACCTGAGGAGTGCCGTTGCCATTGGAAACGAAGCCGGTAATAAGTCCAGCAGCTTTTGCTTCCTTGAAGACAGCGACCGCCCACTCGCTGGTGATCAGAGGCTCGTTATAAGTGCTGACCAGAATCTTCGCGCCCTGGGTGAGCGCATCGCGCACCAGAAGTTCCGGTGAAGCCGGCAGCGGAGGCGAGACGGCGCTGGGATCGCGCAGAGCCTGTGACGTCACCCAATTCTGACAATAAGCACAGTGCAGATCGCAGCCCAGCATGCCAAAACTATAGGCGAGAGCGCCGGGGTGCGCGTGAAAAAATGGCTTCTTCTCGACGGGATCGCATTGGGTTCCGGCAGTGTATCCCCAGGGAACATAGAGCGTGCCGCCACGGTTGTAGCGAACTTTGCACACTCCCGGCTGTCCTTCAGGAATCGGGCAGCAGTGTCCGCAAGCGAAGCAGCGCACACGATCGTTTTCAAGCTTCTCGTAGAGACCGGCATCGGCCTCGCGAACTCGCTCGTCGAGAACACTGCGGAGGGTGGGCACGGGAACCTCTGATCTATTTTAGCGCTGGGAGTGGAGAAACCAAAAACGCGGACAGTAATACAAACGCCTTGCGGAGTCAATGCTGGCGCACGCAAGCATGGGTCCCCTTCGGCTTCGCTCAGGGCAGGCTTTCGCTTCGCGAAGGATGACAAATTAATCAGACGATTTAGCGGGCGGGCGAGGGTTTGGCGCGCGGCTCGTGCTGCTGGTACCACATCTCAGCTTCCTGTTCGATCGTTGCGGCCTGGGAGCGCGTCATACCGGAAGCCAGGACTTTCGCGAGATCCTTGCTGCCCTCCTCGCCACCAGCGCGGGCCAGGACGGCCCAGAAGTAGGCTCGGTTGGGGTCTTTGGGCACTCCATGACCGCCCCAGCACAGTAGGCCCAACTTGTATTGGGCAGGCACGCTGCCATGCTCGGCCGCTTTGGTAAACCAACGGGCGGCCTCGGTCTCGTCCGGTCTGATTGACTTTTTTTCATCGCCTTGAGCGTAGAGGAGGCCCAGGGCATTTTCGGCCGCAGGGTTGCCTAGCCGCGCGAGCTCCCGCAGTTGTTCGGGGTTCGCGGAATCAACGGACGCATTCAGGGGGGCGGGTTTCGACGCCTCCGGGGGTCGCGACGAAGCCAGCACCGTCTGTTCCCCGTTGCGGTCGCGGGCTTGAAGCTTTTCCTGAATCGACGGAGCAAGGATGTAACCGAGCGCCAGCGCGATGGCGGGGACGGAAGCGATGAGGAGGAAGAGATGAACGCGAGGCAGGCGAATACCGCCGACCTTGTCCCCATCACCGGACGCATCATTCTTGTCCGTCTCCGCTTCGGGGATGGAAGCAAACAGAACGCTACCAGGCGCCGGAGTAAAAGGCTTGGGAGCAGGCGGAGGCGGGGACGGATCCTGAGCCTGGGCGACGCGATTGACTGCGGCTAAAATCGTCTCCGCGAAACGCAGCAGCACAACGCTGTCGTTCTCCCCGAAAGCGCCGGGTTGTGCGGAAAACACCTCGAGCAGCCCAATCACTGTTTCGCCCAGGCGTACCGGAGCGGCAAGCATGGAACGAAGGCCAAGAGCGCGACAACTTTGGCTATCCACGCGCGCGTCGGTCTCGGCGTCATCGCAACGCAATATTCTCCCGGTGCGCACGCATTCCCCGGAAAAGCCTGAGCCCACCTGCAAACTCGCGCCCACCGGCGGCGCGCTCGGGCCGGCGCTGGCGCGGCAGATCATGACGCCGGCATCCTTTCCGACAAGCGCAATGGCTGCGCCGGACGCCCGCAGCAGGGACTGCGAGCGGGAAGCTATCAAAGAAAGAACCGCCTCAATATCCGCTCCAAGGGACTCAGCTTCTCTCTGCACCGCAGAGGCGGCGGTAAGCACGTCAGTATAGTCCTGACGGAGTGAGGAGTTTTCCGCATTGGACGAAACCGTATTGGCAGCCGCGGCATTGGCAGATGCAGCCATGGCATTGAGGAAGAGCCACTCCCGCAGGCGACGCGAAACAGACTCTGTCAGGTTGGGGAGACCGAAGCCGACGCGTCCGTCCGAGTCGGACCAAACTACTTGAGCGCTAACGAAAATCTGTTCTCCGGCTTCGGCCAGGTCCAGGCATAACTCCGCTGGCCGGTTGACTTCCATCGGCGTCGAGCACTGCACGGCCACGCCGATCTCGCTGATGTCAAGGATCTCGTGCAGATCAAGCATTACACCCTGAGACGCGCCGCTAAAACTGGCGTAAGCGGGCACATGCACTTTGTGGCGCACGCGACGACGACGGTTCGGGAGAGCAGGTCGTGACGGCTGAACGATGGCGGCCATGCGGAAGGGACCAGAGCCTTGTGATACATATTAACCCGAGATTGTGGAAAAGTAGCAGGAAGAAAATTCGTTAGGGCAGGTTCGTTCCAAATTGATGAGAACAAAGCTCATTTGTGCTATCGCCTGTGGCTGAAGTGCACTGCAAGGATCGACCAGCGGCGCCCTCCAGCGACGTTTTCGTACAACCCACGAGACAGAACGTGAGTCTAAAGTTTCGCCACCACTCGGAAGAACCGTTGAATCCCAATGGTTACCGGGCCTACTAAGCGACTCTCGTCTCTGAAGGCTGGAGTTATTTCATGGCAAGCCGTGACTGGTGCAGGCTAGAGATGCGAGAGATGGCTGCGACCATCATGCTGGAGAGTAACTGCATCGTGGCTACGTCGCGCTCGTCGAACGCGCTGGGAGAAGAAGACAGCACTTCGAATACACCCAGCGTCCGGCGATAGTACCGTAGCGGAGAGACCAGGATAGAGCGGACGCCCAGGCGGCGGCAACTGGCGAGATCTACTCGCGGGTTGCGCTCGGCATCGTGGCACAGCATGACTTCTCCGGTGCGTACAGCCTCGGCTGAGATGCCGGCATCCGTTTGCAAGCGAACTCCGAGGTCGGGAGCGGTGCGGCCGGCGCGGGCGCGGCAGACGATCTCATCGCCCGCGCGCAGGGCAATCGCGGCCCCGGTGGCGCCGGTGAGATGTTGAGCGCGCTCTGTGATCGCGCTGATGGCCGGTTCAAGATCTAATTCCGACGCGTGAATATCGACTTCTTCTCCCGCATGCACGGCGCGAAAGCCGGAGACTGGATGAGCAGCATTGGCGACGCGAAGCTGGCTGCGAAGAGCAGTCGAGGGCACGCGAGCGTGATAGTCGGCAACCTCCAGAACTCCCTTGCTTAGGATCTGAGGGTCGGGAACCGTGCGCAGCAAGTCACGCACAAGACTATCGAGTTCGGAATCGGTAATCAGATGAGCCGTCTGCTGGTTGCGCAGAGTTCCGCCCAGAACCCGGGAGAGGCTGAGCAGCGACGTATTGCCGCACGCTAGGCAATGAGGCCGGCTATTGGTGCTGATCAATTCGCACTGAATGCAAAAGGTGGCGGACTGAAGCGGAACGAAATGAACGTCCTTAAAAGTAGTGCCGTAAACGGTCTTACCAAAACTCATTGCGTATCCTCACCAAAACTTGCGCAACCTAAGGTAAATAGGGACCGCAGGATGAAGAAGTAGCCGCACTGGTTCGTCTTGTGGAAAACGGTGGCCATTTTCGAAGGAACGGTGTTCGAAGCCCGATTTTTTGCGCGGTATGCAAGAATTTGCAATCGCAACTCATTGGAGCATAACGCTGATCGCCGTGAGCGTGCGGGGAGGCGGATTTTTCTCTTTGGGCTCTTGATTTGGGAGGAGCGCTGGCCTAGACTTAGAGGATGTTCGAGGCAGCAAATGCCTTGATACTGGGGGAAATCATGCAGTGGACAGCACCCGCTTTTGAAGAAGTTTGCTTGAATTGCGAAATCAATTCTTACGCCAGCGCCAAGCTTTAACCGTCAGCCCTCCCTAATCTCTTCTTCCCTAGGCCACACGCGGGCACGTGTGTGCTTCATCGATTTTCTCCCGGTACAGCCATACTCTGCAATCTCCAGGCAACGATCTTCTCAGAAGTTCCACAATAGCAGTCACTTTGTCATCCTGAGGAAGTGGCGTCGCTCGCGAAGCGAGAGACTCCCGACGAAGGATCCGTGCACTCTGCCGACGCCACTGGTGCTGCCAGCTAGTACATGGGTCCTTCGGCCCGCAAAGAGCGCGGTCCTCAGGATGACAAACTGTAAGGTGACGCTCCCGTACGGCTATGGAAAGGCGCTCTAGCCGGCTTGTGCAGCGACAAATCCCTGATCGTCCTGACCCGGGTGCGGAATAACTTGCACGGTGTGCTGAAGCGTACGATCCAGAGCATCGGCGAGAACGGTGGGAAAATCCGTTGTCAGAAGATTAATATCGAGCTGCAGGTGCCGCTGCGAATACAAACGGTGAACCACTAACGCTCCGCGATGACGGTTGGCGGAGCTCACCAGATCGAGCGATAGAGTCCAAGCCGCCAAGCCATCGAGAGACCTCGACCGCCTGCTTTTACCCCCTTGAAAAGAAACCTCTCCCCGCCTGGGCTGCGCGCCTGACTCGGCTGCGCGGAAGGGATAGGCTTCACTGGGAAAGAGCTTGAACTGAACGTCGAAGCCATCGAAGTCGTTGGAATCGAAGGCAGCCTCCAGAACGCGGCAGACTTGTTCGTAGTCCCGTGCCACCTTGAGTTCTTCCGTCGCTCGCCGGATCGCCAGGTTATTGATGACGATTTGGCGCTGTTCGAAGGTGCGTTGGGCGACGCGAGCAAGTTCGCCCAACTCGAGGTAGCCGAGGCGTTGGACGCCGATCCAGATACCCGTTCCAAGCACCGCGAGAACCAAGCCCAGAGAGCTGCCCGTGGGCCAAAGCAAGAACAAACTCAGGAGCGCAAATACGGCGGAAACCCCGTAGAGCACAATCACCACCTGGCGGTGTGTGAGTCCGTGCTGCAGGAGTTTGTGATGGATGTGCTCGCGGTCCGCGGTAAATACGGGACGCCCACTGACCAATCGCCGGATAATGGAGAGCGACGTTTCCAGAATCGGTAAGCCGAAGGAAACCACCGGGATGGCGACAGCAACGATGGTCGGAGCTTTTTCCGCCCCTTCCAGCGCGAGGGCGCTAAGCAGGAAACCGATGAAGAGACTGCCCGAATCTCCCAGGAAGATGGTGGCTGGATTGAAGTTGTAGCGCAGAAAGCCAAGGATCGCGCCAGCCAGAGCAATGGTCATCACCGTGACCAGGGAAAATCCGTTCAGCAGCGCAACTACGAACGCCACGAGTGTGGAGAATAATGCCGAACCCGCCGCCAGGCCGTCCAGGCCGTCGATCAGGTTGAAAGCATTCGTAATGGCCAGCACCCACACAATCGTAAGCGGCAGCCCCACAAACCATGGCAGTTGGTGCTCGCCAAACAGAACCGGAATATTAAGAATGCGAAGACCACCCATGAACAACATGGTGGCAGCCAGACCTTGTACCGCGAACTTGACGTAGGGGCCGACGGTGTACAGGTCGTCATACACTCCCAGCATGAAAACCAGGGATGCAGGCACCAGAATGGTCAACAGAGTCTTGAGAGAAAAGGCTGAGTGCAGATGGGGAACGTAAGAGGCCATGACCGCGGCCGCCAACATGCTCAGCGAAAAGGAAAGGAAAATGGCCACGCCACCCAGGCGTGGCAGAGGATTGGCGTGCAGGTGCCTCTCATGCGAAGGCATGGCCACCCACCCGCGCCGGGACGCAACGTCCCGTACATAACGCGTGAGGACGAACGAAAACAACAGCGACAGGAAGAAAATCGCAAAAAAGACTACCGTCAACTGTCCTCCATCGACCGGCTATCACGAACGTCGGCGCGCGTCAGGCTCATCCGACGATAAAGTATTGCACCGGCTCAGTGCTTCCCGGTAGTGAGTGCAAAGGTTCCGTCTGCGTTTTGAGGGTTGCTGGAAATCTATCAGCCTCAGGGGGCGGTTTCAATTCCCCTCAGTGAGAAATCTGTGGAAAACATAGCCCTGCGACGTATCTGCCACAAAGCGATGTGATCACCGCAGCCCACGCTGTGCTAGACTTTTCAGCGAACCTTCTTCCACCAGAGGCCCGTTGATGGAGTTCGGCAGATTCAGTTTTGCCTGCACCCGTTGCCTGCTTGCGTTCGCTCTCATCTTGCTTTCCAGTTCGGAGTTCAAAGCCTGGGCACAGCAAACGCCCCCATCTTCATCGGCCACTGCTCCAGCGCTCCCTGCGGTGCAGCCAATTTCTCAAGCTGCCATCGGAAGTGTGCCTGACCACGCTGCCACCCCGAAGGCTGCTGAGAGTGGAGTTGCAACCAGTTCGGCTTCTCCGGCGAATGAAAATTCTTCCCGGCTGAGGCTAAGCTCCGGTGACTTGCTTGAGGTCAGTATCTATAACGTGCCGGAACTGGCCACCAAAGCAAGGGTGGGCAATTCAGGAGATGTGTACCTCCCGCTGATCGACTACGTGCATGTGGGTGACCTCACGGTGGAGGAGGCGCAGGCTTTAATCGAGAAACGGCTGGATGACGGGGGCTTCGTCCGCAACGCTCACGTGACCATCTTCATCGACGAATCCGCGTCCCAGGGAGTGACGATCCTGGGCGAAGTAATCAGACCCGGTATCTACCCGGCCCTAGGAGACCGCAGGTTATACGATATGATCTCGTCGGCGGGGGGCTTCACAGTTTCGGCAGGACGGAAGGTGAGCATCATCCGGCAACACAGTCAGGCCGAACCGATCACCGTGAGCCTGCCCAGGAATCTGGCTGACGATTTGCAAGATAATATTGAGATCCTTCCTGGCGACACCATCACAATACCCCGTGCGCCGATCATCTATGTGGTCGGGGATGTGGGCCGTCCGGCCGGTTTGCTCGTGGATAACGGAAGCTTGACCGTGCTGCAGGCGCTAGCGCTGGCGGGCGGGACAAATCACACGGCAAAGATGGGCGGTATCCGCATCATCCGCAAGGGCCCGACGGGAATGACCGAAACACCAGTTCCGCTGAAGAAGATGCTGGAAGCGAAGGCTCCGGACATAACCCTGCAGGCCGATGACATCCTCTTCGTGCCGCTCAGCGGAATCCGATCCGCGGCCGGAACCGGTCTTAACGCGGCGATATCCGCGACAGCCGGACTGGCGGTCATCGCCGCTCATCCGTAAGCAGCGCAGCGGGAGCCTATTTACGCGGCGACTTTTGTTTCACGCCGCGACTTTTGTTTCGCTCCGTCCTGGCAAGTTCAACAAGTGCTCGAGCACGCGAATGTATTTCTCCGCGGTCTGACGGCGGGAAAACTTGCGAACGATGTATTCCCTGCCATTCTGTCCCAGTTCGTGAGCCATTTCCCGATTTGCCGCCAGATAACGAATCGCATTCGCCAAAGCGTCTGCATTCTCCGGTTCGATCACAAGCCCGCCACGAGCTTCCTCAAGAATGTTGCGCGCTTGCCCATCTACTCCAAGAATTACCGGGCGCGCGCACGACATGAATTCCAGCATCTTGGTAGGGATCACCGTTTTGAACACTTCGGCTTTCTTGAGCAGAACGAGGCAAACATCGGACGCGCAAATGTAGGCGGGAACTTTTTCGCGGGGCTGCTGGTCGATAAACCGCAGATTGCTAAGACCGCGCTCCCGCGCCAGCGCAACGATGCGTTTTTTTTCGGCGCCTTCTCCCAGAAGCAGAAAAACAATCTCAGGATTCGTGTCCCGCATTCGCATGGCAGCGGCAATGATCGTTTCCAGCCCGTGCGCCATCCCCATCGTGCCGATGTAAGAGACAACAAATTTTCCCTGCGCGCCCAATGCCCTTCTCAGACTGGTTCCTGGTTCTCCGGTAAATGGGTCCGGAGCGAATAGCTGGGTTTCGACGCCGTTCTCAACCACCGAAATTTTTTCTCGAGGCACGCGCGAGTGTTCGACCAGGTGGTCTTCGAAAGCGGGCGTAACCACCACAATCCGATCTGAACGGCGATACAAGAAGCCGGCGATTCTCGCCAGAGTCCGGTGCAACAGAGAATTACCGTCACCCATGCCCACTGCGGCTAGAGACTCGGGCCAGAGGTCGCGCACCTCGAAGACAAAAGGTACGCGCTTCCACCGGGCCAGCCACCAACCGGAGAGTCCGACCAGCAACTGCGGTGAGGTCGCGATCACAACGTCAGGCTGCGACAAGAAAAGTCCCGTACTCGCCGCCGATGCGCAAAACGAACCGTAGTTCAAAATCCGCTCGTAGGCCTTCCGGTTGGGAAAAGGAAGCAGCCAGGTGCGAACCACCTTTACACCGTCGATTCGCTCGTTAGCCACCAGGCGCCGAAACTTGCTGCGATATTCGCGCGGTATCACGCCGGTAGGATGATTGGGAAACCCTGTGAGCACGGTCACTTCGTGTCCCGCGGCGGCCCAATGTCGCGACAGCTCTGCCGCTCGCGCGGCGGGGGCACCCATCTCCGGTGGAAAATATTGCGAAACGTAAAGAATCTTCATGAGACGGTGAGCCACTATTCAGGAAACATATACTCAGGAAGCGCGATCGAAACCGCTGGCGTCTGCAGCGTCATCGTTCCTGCGAAGCTCTTTTGGGGCAACGGGCACAGTGATGGCTTGTCCCAAACACCGTGACTCTTCCAGTGCGAAGGTCGCCAGCATTGTCCTCACAACTTCGCGGAACGGGATGGGCGACTCGGCGCCGGTTTGAATCGCGGTGATGAAAGCCCGCCACTCGCCACGGTGCCCTTTGTCCTGGCGCAGGAGCGAGCGAAACACACGCTTCTTTCCACTCCGCACCAGTTCCAGCCGCCGAAAATCTTCGAGCACCGCCACGTTGCCGCCGCCAAAAACTTCGATGCGTTCCTTGGAATAAGATCGATCCCCATTCGCGAGATAGCTGATGGTGCCCTGGGAGCCGTTTGCAAAGCGCAGCGAGCACAGCACGTTGTCGTTGCTGTACTGACCCGGGTTGGACAGGCTGCGAGTGTCAACTTCCACAGCGGACGAGTCCGTCAGGAAGCAAAGAAAGTCCACAAAGTGGCAAACTTCTCCCAGGATGCGTCCTCCGCCCTGCTGGGGATCATTAAGCCAGTGATCTGCGGGAAGAAAACCCGCATTTACCCGATAGTGAAGCGCCAGCGGTTCACGGATTTCCTGCAGAAAATTCTTCATTCGAATTGCCAACGGGGCAAACCGACGATTGAAGCCGACCATGAGAAGCCGACGAGCGGAGGTCGGATTATTGTGTGCTTCGACAATTCTTCTCAGCTCTTCCTCATTGAGGCACAGAGGTTTTTCGCAGAAGACATGCTTGCCGGACTTAAGAGCCGCGATAACCTGACCGGCGTGGAGGTAATGACGTGTAGTGATGACCACTGTGTTGACCGCGGGATTGTTGAGAATCTCCCGCTCATCGGTGGTGCAGGAACGAAATCCAAATTTCTGGGCGGCATGGCGAGCATGAGAACCACTTGCGGCGCTGGCTACGACCATTTCTACATTACCAACTCGCAGAATCGCGGGCAGCAGCGTGCTGGTGGCGAAGCTGCCTGCCCCGAGAAGACCGACCTGAATCGACTTGTGGTCCGCGACAAGCCGGTCATGTGGCGCCACGCTTACATGGCGGGTATCGTCGGCGGCCTCCGGATACGCGATCAATACTCCCAGGAATGCCTCGTGCGTTTTGCCGGTGATCAAATCGTAGGCGGAGTGTGCTCGTGCGATGGGGAAGCGATGAGTGACCAGCGGAATCAAATCAAGTCTGCGGTCGGCGAGAAGCTTTAGAAAAGCTTCCATATTCCTAGTTTCTGTCCAGCGGACGTAGCCGATCGGATAGTCGATCCCCTTTTGCTCGTACGCTGCGTCATAGCGACCGGGTCCGTAGGAGCGCGAGACGCGGAAGTCGAGTTCCTTTTCGTAGAAGGATCTCCGCGGAATATTCATGGCAACCGTTCCGACAGCCACGACCACAGCACGATTCCGCGCCACCGCTCCCGCCAGATTCACCGGATCATTGCTTGCGGTTTGCGCCACAATCAGCACCGCGTCCGCGCCATGCTCGCCAGAGTACTGCAGACATAAGTCTTGAAAGCCGGAAGAGGAAGTACTCACCGCATCCGCTCCCAGGCGTAAAGCCAAGTCCGCACGGTCGGTGGAGATATCCATTCCGAGCACGCAGCAGCCAGCCGCTTTAAGAATCTGGACCGTCAACTGACCCAGCAACCCAAGGCCGATCACAGCCACAATGTCACCCAGCTTGACCTCGGCGTTCCGCACACCGTGAAGCGCCACGGCTCCGAGCGTTGTGAAAGCGGCTTCGTCAAAGCTCACGGCTTGGGAAGGAATCCGCGCGACCAGAAGGCGAGGGATACACGCAAACTCGGCGTGCACGGCGTGACCGGCGCCGGCACATGCCACGCGATCTCCGGGATTGATATCGGCAATGCCTTCGCCCACGGCTATGACGGTCCCGGCGCTGCTGTACCCCAACGCACCCGGCTGATCGAGCCGGCTGCGGACGGTAGCCACCGTTGCCAGCAATCCGTCGCGGCTGATCTTGCTCAGAACTTCGCGCACAAGATCAGGCCGCATTCTCGCCTTCTGCAGCAAGTTCTTGCCGGCGAAGTCGGAGGATGCCCGCTCCGTGCCCGCGGAAACCACGGAGGCGGCAGTGCGCACCAGCACGCAACCCGCCAGTAATTTCGGGGCAGGCACCTCCACCACGGTGATTTCAGCACTGCGGGCATCCTGGAAAACTTGTTTCATGTTTTTTGCACGCCCGATGCGGGAGAGTGCTTTTCTGCGCCGCGCGTCCCCGTCGTTGAAAGATTCACTCGATAAACCTCGGAGTCATCCCGCAAAATGACAAGCTGGCCATCCGCAGATTCAACCTTGCATCGTTCATCCGTCAGAACTACGGTTACAAATCGCACTGGCAATTGTGATCGAGTCTCGTAGATCAGGGAAACCGCCGGTCGAAGAGCCCCATACGTGGGCGACTCCCAGCCGAGCAAATGCGTGTCCGCGCCGATGACATCCGGCGCCGAGTGCTTTCCATTCCGCTTCCATGCTTGTTTGCCGGAACGAATCACCGCCGCACTCCCCGGAACGCCGGCGAAAATACTCCAGCGGACCCTCGATTGCCCCATCGTGAATACAACTTGAAAAGGTGAATCAGAGACTTCATACGGCAAATCTGCTGCCAGCCAATGCAAGCACGCGTCGTGTACTCCGGCTCCTTCTATGTCATCCACGATGACCCAGCCAGCGCCAGCCAGCCACTGAACCGTGCGGCGGTGCTTCACGCCAAAGCGTTTGTAGCCGTCATGCTCACCTTCGAAGCGATCAGCGTAAACCTGATCGGGAGAAGAATACGATCGACCCGACGCTTGCGCCCAGTCGACCCAGAGAAAGCGGCCGGCCCGATTCATCTGGTCGCGATGATCGACTGTAACGGTGTTATGAACGGCTGTCCCCGCGAGTCCATTATTCCACGGCGGAGACCCGTTGTAGAGATACGTTCCGGCATCGCGGGCCAGGTTGATGCCCTGCCACCACAAATCAACGTGCAACTGATCTGCCTGAAAAGGCCGGCGCGTGTATCGGCCCGCGCGAATCAGCGCCCACGAACACTCATTCCCAAGACGGAAGTATCCGGTTTCAACGGACGAAGGCGGGACCTGAGCAGCTTCTTCCGCAACCGCAGGCTTGATCCCAAACCACAGTGCAGCCTCATCCCACGGCCCTGGCTTCAATGCGGAACGACCGAGAACGGCAGCACCTAACTGCAGCAACGGACAAAAATCGCGATATTGGCAAGACGCGAGCGGAAGAATCTGGCTGCCATCGTCGGAACCGTAGTTCGGCGCAAAGCCGCTCTCCGGATCTACCCAGGTGCGCATAAATTCAAACGCGGCTTGCGTGCGCGCGCGAATTTCCTCGGGGAGCAGGGCATCGTGAATGTCAGCAAGACGCAACGTCCATAGCAGCAGATGCAGAATCATGCGCTGGTAGTTGAAGGAATGCTGCTGCGAAACTCCCTCCGGCGTGATCTGGTCGAGAGCGGCCTCCTGCAACAGATGTGTGCCAAGATTCTGCCAAACCTTCGCCTCTCTCAATTCTGGATAAAGCGTGCCTGCCGTCCACAGTCCCACCGCCTCGCTGATCAAGTGATTGCTGCGCTGGGAGCGGGCATAACCGAGGGTCTGCGCAGTGCGCCACGCGTGAGCGGCGATCATGGAGACGAGCAAAGCGACACGCTCGTTTGTGGTAGGGGACGAATTGATGAACGCGTGCAGCGCGAACGTCCAAGCCAGAATTCGCAACGAGCACTCTTGCCCACAAATCCAGAGCGGACCGGCCATCGGCGAGTTGTGGCGAGCCCAGTCCTCGATCGCGTTCCAGAAAGCCTGCGGAAATCGCTCGTCGCCACTAAGAGCGTAAGCCCGCACCAGCGGGTAGACAAACAAAAATCTGGAGGGCTCAAGGATGAATTTCAGGTCGCCGTATGCGGGCGAGGCAAAACGCATCTGCGTCCACGGATGCTGCGGTGAAACACTCTGGCCCGTAACCGGATTCTGAAACCATTGCGGCGGGAATGCGCATGGAAAAGAAAGTTGGCCGAAGAACGGCAGGAACCCCGCAAGAATCCGCTCCGCTTCGGCTAGAACATCTTTCTCACCGTCGGGCCCAGTGATTTTCCTAATACTCGTTCCCAAGTTCTGCGCATCGGTGAAGAAAAATCGCCGCGCGCCATCCCTGCGCGCAGCCCGCATCTCCTCGGCTCGAATGCCAGGTGCAATCCGGTTCAGGTCCCAGGAATCCCAGCCCTGCAGAGATCGCATCCTCCACAACATCAGGCCGCTGCCACGCTGGAGTTCGTATTCCAGGCGGAGCATGCCGTCGCGCATGCCGAAGGTGCGCCCGACCAGCAACATGGTCCCGAGCTTACTCATCGGCTTACCCATTCACTGTCTCCGGGACGGTCGCCACGCGCCTCTTCGCCAAACGCTCAGCGGCCCGCGCCTGGAGCCATTCATGCATGACGAAGAATTGATTATCTTTGTCGAGATCGGGCTGGTGTGTCGCGGAGATCGTGCGCCGGTCGAGGCCGCTAACCACGTCTGCGACCTTTTCGATGCCAAAGGCGATGAGCCGGTTGCGCAAGTCGCTCAGCGATTCGCAGCGGGCTGCGTCGGGAAATTCGTATCTCTGAAGAATCGGCCCGGTATCGATTTCCGCGTCCATGTAATGGATGGTGACGCCGACTGGAACATGCTTCAGCAACGACCACTCGGGACTACTCATGCCACGAATTTCCGGCAGCAAACCCAGATGCACGTTGAGAACTCCGAGACGTGGAATCTCAAGTAGCTGTTTCCGCAAAATGTTGCCGCCGGTGAAAATAATCAGGTCGGGCGACCATTCTCTGAGACCCGCAATCGAATCCGGCGCATTCTGGTCATTGCAGACCAATATCGGGAAGCCGTAAGCCGCAGCCACTTCGCGCAGGCTGCGAAAAACTCCGCCGCTGTGTTTGAGTTCCGGTTCCAGGTAGAGATTCCGCACTGGCGGTTGCCCATCACTGCGGTGCGGAATTAGTTTCGCGCGCGCGTAGCGCGCAACTCCTCGCACCCCCCACTGTCCGAGCTTACGCAACAAAGTTCCGCGGTCGAGGGTGCGAAGAGCAAGAGCACCGACGGGAACATGCCCCGACTCGGCCATACGTACTGCCATGGCGCATGCGGTTTCGCTGTATACACTCGAGCCCAGAACTACGATGCGCATGGCAACGCCTCGGTGGTGGATGCCTCGAATGACTGCGTCAGGCGCTGTTCCAGCAGGAGAGCATCCGCAAAGAACTTGCACCCCCAACTGATGTAGCGCAATGGCTGATAACAGCCCCAGACCGGATAGGATCCGCTCACACCACCTGCAACTCCACGCGGCCCACCTGTTGGAATCAGCTGCTTCAGCATCTCGTTCATCTTGAGCCCGGCATTGAGATAGCGCAGGTCGTCGGTCACCTCAAACAGTCGCAGCCAGACACATGACATCTGCGCGTTTCCCGTCACACAGGTGAAGCGCTGGCCGCCTTTGAAATCCGGCTCGTAGGCCCCCGGCAAATATTTATTGGTCTCAAACTTTCGCAGCAACGCCCACGCCGACTTGGCAACCGCCTCGACGGCATCACTCCGCCGTCGCAGAATGGCACACTCAAGAACACCCTGGAGCACGTAGGCGATGAAGTGCAGGTAATCGGGATGGCCACGCAGGTTGATGCCGTCGACCCAGCCGCTGGGCCGGAAGTGTGACAAAACCCAATCTAGATTCTTCTCGGCCGCCAGGCCGTAATCCACGCCGTTATCGTTATCGTTGTGACCGTGATGATGATCCGCAACAACTTCCGACAACTCGGCCAGGGCCCACGCAACCATGCTGTAATAAGTGTGAGCTACAGCCTGATAAGCGCCCGGACCTAACCACGATCCGTTTTCCTGCTGCATTTTGACCAGCCAATTACCGGCTGCTACTGCCGCTTCCAGGATCTCCGCACGATTTGTCTCCATGTGAGCACGGACCAATCCTTGCAGGATTTGCCCTGTGTTGAAGACCGAAGGCTGCGCTTCGCTGCCCTGCAATCCACCCGAAAACGCGCCGGTTGGCATTTGTAGGGAAAGCAACCACCCGGTGGCCCGTTCCGCGGCAGCAACCACTCGGTCGTCGCCAGGCGCCCGCGCAAAATCGTACAACGTTGGAATAATATAGCCGGTGACCTCCGGGTAGGATTCCGAATATCCGGTGAGCAGGCTGTAATAAGCGGCGATGCCGCCATCGGGGCGCTGCGCATCGAGAATCCAGCGAAGTAGCGAGTTCAGCACATCTCCACTGGCCCGTTTGGTTGTCGCATAAGAATAGAGATGCCGCTGCTCGAAGCCAATCCGCAGTTTGTCGAAGACAAGTTTCCCGATCAGCGGAACCACGCGCTGCGGTCCACGCAGCAAGCCCGTCGCTTCGGTTAGTGCCTTGGCGATTTGACCGGTCATGGCGTTGTCCTCGCCGCTGTTCACGCGGTGGCCGCCTCGCGTGTGTGACCAAACTCTTCCGTTCTCTGCTGCGCTCCGGCATCGAGAAAAACCCTCATCCAGTTCTCCAGAGTCAGGAACTGCCAGATCTGCATCGACCAATCCTCAGCCCCGCTCCGGTGCTCATCGACGAAGCGGCGCACTGCTTCCGGGCGGAACAGGCCGCGCTTGCGGATGTTTGTATCGGAAAGCAGATCGTCCACCATCTCCCGCAAATCGTGCGCCAGCCAGTAGTCGACCGGCGCGGCGAAGCCTGCTTTTGGCTGCCGCAATACTTCGGCAGGCAAAACGTCACGCATCGCCCGGCGGAAGATGTGTTTGGTAGTGGGCCGGAAAAATCCTTTGAGCTTGAGATCCGGCGGAATATTCCAGGCAGCGAACTCAGCAAGCTCGCGATCGAGAAATGGCACGCGCACCTCAACCGACGACGCCATACTCATCTTGTCGTTATAGTTCAAATTCAGACTAGCCATGAAGATCTTGGTATCGAGATAAAGCATCTGGTTCAGGAAGTCGGCGTCGCGCACTTCGTGGAAGCGAGCACGGTGGCGAACAGCGGGGTCGGAGGCGCGAAGTTGATCCTGAACGTCCACCGTATACAAACTCATTTTCTGCTCCGCGTTAAGATAGGTGCAGTTGCGAATGAAGCGGTCCTGCGGCGCCAGGGACGCGCTTCGAGCCATCTTCTTCGCTAATCGCACGCTTCCCTTCATCGCCGTACCCCGCAAGCTGGGGAAGGCACCAACGCCAGACTCGATCCCCGCGCGCAACACACCGGGCACTCGTTGATACGCGCTCGACCAGCGGTGCGCAGCGTGTTTGCGATATCCGGCGAACAATTCGTCCCCGCCAACGCCCGAAAGCATCACGGTAGCCTGCTTGCGCGCCTCGCGGCATACCAGATATGCCGTGATGATCGCAGGATCCGCCGTAGGCTCATCCATGTGCCAGGTCAGACGAGGCAGCAAGTCGGCGACATCCGGCTCAACCACAATCTGCTGGTTCTCGCAGCCCAATTGCCGCGCCAGCCGCGCCGGTACAGCGGGATCGTCCAGCGTGGTTTCGCCGATGCGATACTTGTACGGGAAGGTAATCGTGTAAGTCCGGACGGGCTGTTTCGTTGTCCTACACATCATAGCCCGGGACATCATGGCCACGATGCTTGAAGAATCCAGCCCGGCGCTGAGAAATGCGCCGATGGGAACGTCACTCACCATCTGCTGTTCCACAGACTGTCGAAAACGCTCGCGAACCTCGTCGGCAAGATCCGCTTCGGATCGTGGATAGTTTGCATCCGCGCCTGGAAAGCGCAGGTCCCAGTACTGACGGATTTTCAATTCGCCATCGCGGAACGTCGCGCAGTGTCCAGCGGGAAGTTTGTAGATCCCACGAAACATCGTCTTGGGATCCGGAACCCACAGAAAAGTCAGATACTGATGCAACGACTCCAGATCGATCTCCGCCTCGATCTCCGGCACGTGGAGCAGAGCCTTCACTTCGGAAGCGAATGCCAACTTTCTTCCGTGGTGAGCGTAGTAGAAGGGCTTCACTCCAAAATGATCGCGCGCCAGAAACAACTCTGGCTTGCCCGAGCGCAGATCGCAGATGGCAAATGCGAACATGCCCTTAAGCCGGTGAATGCAATCCTCGCCTTCCTGCTCGTAAAGGTGGATTACGACTTCCGTATCTGTGTTGGAAGCAAAGTGGTGGCCTTTGCTTTGCAGCTCACGACGAAGTTCGGCGAAATTATAAATTTCGCCGTTGTAGGTGATCCAGACCGTGCGGTCCTCATTGCACATCGGCATGTGGCCGTCGGCCGAAAGATCAAGGATGGCGAGGCGGCGGCTGCCCAAGCCAACGTAGGAACCGTCGGGGAATCTTCGCTCCCACAAACCGGAGTCGTCCGGACCACGATGCGCCTGGGCGTGCGCCATCCAGCTAAGAACTTCCCTGTCCCCCCAGTTGACCAGTCCGGCGATCCCACACATTGTGCGCCAGGTTCCTCTCTGTCCGCTTAGACTTCAGTTCTCTTCATCAGTTCTCTTCTTTAGTTTTATTGCGCTTCAGTTCGTACATTTTGGCTTTGGTGTGAAACATCTGAATCGCCTGAAACCCACAATAGACAAGGCCTGGCACGCCGTCCCGGAACCCGAATCGCAAGACATAACGATACAGGAAAATCAGCACGGGCGAACCCGGAACGGCAAAGAGTCTGCGCTTCAACCAGCGCCGGCGCTGGGCTTGATTGCCTAAGAACGATGGCGGCAGATCTGTGTCGTTTCCCTCCAGCAAGACGCGGGATTCCCAGTTGGAATACTCATCGTGCTTCTGAATGTAACGCGAGAGGGATTCCACATTGTGATGAATTACCGGATGTCGCAGTTTCGCCGTCGCGCCCTCGACAACCACATGTTCATGCACTTCCATGTCAGCCATCGAAGCATCCTGACCCTTCAGACGGCATTCATACCGTCCTTTGCCCCGGCGAAACAGTGACAGCTTCCACAAGCCCACATCCCCATGACGCAAAACCCGGCCGAGAAACCACGTGCGAAGCAGGATCGAATACCCATCGATCGCCGGATTCTGGATTGCCCAACGAATTTCCTCGGCGAGTTCGGGAGTGAGCGCCTCATCCGCATCCAGCAGTAGAATCCAGTCGTAAGCGATGGGCAGTGTGTTCATGGCCCATTGCCGTTTCTTGGGCCATCCACCCTGATAATGAAACTGCACGACCTGTGCGCCGTGGGATCGCGCGATCTCGACGGTATTGTCCGTGCTCTGCGAGTCAATTACGTAAACTTCGCCAACATCTTTCAGCGCCTGCAAACATCGCGGCAGATTCTTCGCTTCGTTGCGCGCTGCAATGATCACGCTAACCGGGAGTTTCCCGGCGGGGACGGAGTTCGCGAGTTTCCGAACTTCTTCGATCTTTTCCATTGCGGGCAATCGCTCAATTTGAAAGGTGCTGCTCACACCAGCACTGCAGCACGTACAACGACCAGGGGCGGGACCAGGAAGTGCGGCCTTCGAGAAAATCGTTCCACACGCTGCGGGCCGCCGGTTCGCTGATCAAAGCGCGTAGAGCGCCATCCCCGATCCTGCGCAGCAATTCTTCCACCACTGGACGCAAGGCATCGCGCAGCCAGTACTCGAACGGCAGAGTGAAGCCTCGCTTCGGGCGCTGGAAGATTTTCTCCGGGAGTTGACCCCGGAGCGCCCTGATCAGCAAAGGCTTCGGCGTTTCCGGGTCCAACTTCCACGACCCCGGCAAGGCCAGGATACGTCGTGCCAATTGATGATCGATCAACGGTACGCGCACCTCCAATCCGTGCGCCATGCTCATAAAGTCCGAATCCCGCAAAAGTGTGTTGAGCATATAACACCGCGCCTCCAGATAGGAAACGCGGTTGATCGGGTCCAGGCTCAGGGAGCGGTTCAGTTTCTCGGCCAGTAGGTTTTCCGCACGCCGTAGAGGCGCGGAGTCCATTTTCATCCCAGGCAACAACTCATTTAGTTGTTCCGACGTGAACAGCATGCGCGAGAGAAAATAAGGATGAGCGATTCCTCCGCCGTTCCTGGCCAGCGCAGTCAACTTGCGATTCTGATCACTGGACGGAGCGAGTGCCGCAAAAACATTTGCCAACGGACCGCGGACCGTTCCAGATATGCGCTCCCATGCATTGGCAAATCGCTCCATCCGCGGCACTGTGCGGAAACTAGAGTAGCCGGCAAACATTTCATCACCGCCCAATCCCGAAAGAGCAACCTTAACACCGGCCGCCCGGGTTCGCTCCGACACGAAGTATGTATTGATCCCATCAATTGTCGGCAGATCCATCGCACGGATGGCCGGAGCAATCGCAGCAAAGAAGTCTGACTGGGAAACGGTGATCTCGTGGTGGTCAGTGCGAAACTGCTGCGCGATCGCACGGGAATACTCGGCCTCAGAGTAGTCCGCCTCTCGAAATACAATGGAAAACGTACTCGGCTGGACGCCGCTTCGGCTCAGGATGCCGACCAGGCTGCTGGAGTCGATGCCGCCAGAAAGAAACACTCCCACCGGCACATCGCTTACTAACTGCATACGCACCGACTCTTCGAGCATCTCCGCAATCTGCGCTTCGAGTTCGCCGCGATTCTCTGCGCAATCGCCTGCGTGATGGCAAGCTTCAACAAGCTCGAGATCGATCAAATCCCAGTACTGCACCTGCTTCACCTGCCCATTCTCCCAAGTCAGATAGCAGCCGGGTGGGAGCGCATTCACTCCTTCCACTAGCGTGTTTGGGTCGTAAAGCGATCCAAACGTCAAATAGTTCACTAGACCAGCAGGATCGATGCGGCGCGGCACGAGACCGGTTCCAAGCAAAGTCCGGACTTCAGAAGAAAACATGAAGTAGCGATCCGATTGCCAGAAATAGAGCGGCTTGATTCCCATGGGATCGCGGGCAACGAACAGGCGGTGGCGCTGCGCATCCCAAACTGCGAAAGCAAACATCCCGCGAAATTCATGGAGACACTCTTCCCCCCAATGTCCATAGGCTTTGAGGATCACTTCGGTGTCGGAATTACTACTGAACCGCAGTCCCTCTCGCTCCAACTTTGCGCGAACTTCGCGAAAGTTGTAAACCTCTCCGTTGTAGACGATCCAGTTACCGGTTGCTGGATCGTTCATGGGCTGATGCCCCTGAGGAGACAGATCGAGGATCGCGAGGCGGCGATTCCCCAAACCAACTTCGATCACTTCCTGCGCAGAATCCTGCAGAATGACCGTGCCCCCGTCGTCCGGCCCACGATGGGCCAGCGACTGGGTTGCGCGCTCCAACAATTCTGCAGGCACAGGCGCGTTGAGGCCAATGATGCCGAAAATTCCGCACATCCGAACCGTCACTCCCTCAGAGCTTCGCAAATCATCTTACGTGAAGTGGCAGGGGTTCCGTGATCCGTGTTCCGTGATCGGCGCAAGGCTAGCGGTAGTGCGTTTGTTTGCGACCCTCAGTCGTCAGCACATGTTTTAGCGAGACGCCGAGCCAACTGGAGCAGTTCGTCGACGTGCTTGTCCCAACTGAAATCCCGCGACCGCGCCATTCCCAGGGCACGCATGTCCGCGACTTGTTCGGTCGATCGGGACGCTTGCATGATCCGTTCGGCCAAGGATTCCGGAGAGAAACGCGAGAAATAAAGCGCTGCATCACCGCAGATCTCACGGTGCACAGGCAAATCCGATGCGATCACAGGAAGACCGCTGGCCATTGCCTCAACCAGCGGATGAGCGAATGTTTCGGCGTAGGCGGGAGTTACATACAAATCGCAGGCTCGATAGAGGTGATGCAGCGAGATATAAGGAACTGCGCCCAACTCAACAACTTCCTCGCGGAGTTTGAGTTGCCGCACCAATTCCGCCGCTGCGTCCGCGTGGTAATCCCCGGGATTGTCTTTGGAAATCAATTTACACGTGAGAATCAAGCGCACGGTTCGAGGATGCAGTTTCTTCTTCAATATCGCAACACCGCGAATCAAGGTTTCAAAATTCCGGTAGTAGTTGTAGTGGCTGACGAACAGCACGCGGAGCGCACCTTCGGTCGCAGCGAGTCGTTCTTGCACGTCTGGCGGCAGTGGCGCCCGGTCGTGGAAGAACGACTCGTGATCAAAACCGTGATGGATACAGACCACGTCGTTCCCCGTCCAGCGCCGCAGGTCGCTGGCAAAGGCTTCACTGGGGGCGACCGTGCAGTCCGCCGCGCGCACGGACCATCGGGCCAGCGTGGCCTTTACCTTGGTGTCAAGCCACAGCCGATAGTCGCCCCGGTCCCGCAGATCACGCAGGAAGTCGGACGAAGTGTAGAGTGCATTCCGGCTGAGAAGGATTTGTGGCACGGGCGAGCGGTAGAGCGCAAAATTTCCAGTCGATAGCAGGACGTCTGCCCCGGAGCGGCGAATCAACTCCGGAAGTTTGCGCTGCTCGTACCAGAATCGTTTTCCGGAGCCCGCGGGACAGTTCGCCTGTATAAGGGCCACGCGAGCCGATTCCGTGATCTCACCACGTAGTTGTCCGGCAAGCAGCAGTGTTGTGCGCACGTCATCTCGAACCGCGAGGCGAGGCAACACGTTGCGGATGTAGGTGAGACCTCCTCCGGCACTGGCCGCGGGCGCGTTGATGAAAAGGTGGATCATTCAAAACGGTCATTCAAGGCGGATCATTCTTCGGCGTGAACCCATCTTCAGTTCGATATCCACCACTCCGGCATCACCGCTTCAGGCATAACTGAGCGGTTACGCGATATGCGTAACCGAGAGATTACTCGAGATTCGTATTATCCGAGACTCGCAACATCTTGCGCAGGCGTCTTCTTCGAGCACCCCACCACGGATCCATCAACCCCGAATAAAGAAAACGATACTCCGCAGTGGAGAATCTCACTTCGATCTCCCGGCGCCACAGCAGGCTTGGGCTGTCCAAGCGGCTGTCGATGGCCCCCGCGCAGGGAGAGAAACAGAAACGATGGTAGCGCTGTATTACTTTCCAGGCGTTCGCATCCACCGCATCCCAACCGAATGTCCAGGCGAAGGCATCGACCGGTTTCTTCGTCCACGAGGTAAGCTGGCGCGCGCTGTCGCCAATTTCCCGCTCCAACACGTCGGGCGAGAGTCCCACCAGCCGTTGATGCGTAAGCGTATGGCTGCCGATTGCATGGCCTCGAGCCGCCAGTTGCCCGATCTGCGCGGGACTCATCGGCTTCCAGTCTTCCCATTGTTCGTCGCCAGGTCTGGAGTTTGGATTGATTCTCGAGCGGTAGAAAGAGAGAGCGTGGTCGGCAGCGCATTCGGCAAAAGAAGGCACAACAAAAAACACTCCCCGGCCACCAAAAGATTCAAGCAAAGGCGCACCCACGGTATAGTTGCTCTCTCTGCCGTCATCAAAAGTAAATAGGAGCAAAGGGCGCGAACCGGCTTGGGATGCCTGGGGCCGCGCCCACAATTCGGCGAAGCCCTCCAAAGTGGTAATCGTAAAATGTTGGGACGCCCACTCCAACTGCTCGCGGAACTGCGACTGCAAAGAAGCCGGGGTCTCATGTACGCCGACAACCAGCCCATGCGTGCCGCCCTTGAGGTTCTGCATGCGGAGCGCTAGTTCGTCGACACGAGCCAGAGTGGCCGTTCGAATCAGCAACGCCCGAGCTTGGCTTCTATAGTTCACGGTGTGAAGATCATTATGCTCTGGAGCAGTGCGCTAACAGGCTGCTGAAAAACCCGGTCGCGCACGCGAAAAGCTTACCTCGTGCGCTAAAGCGCGGACATATTTTCAACGTCTTAACGGCACGACTGAAGTCGTGCCCTTCCCAAAATCCGCTCGAAGCCGAGGTCTTCAGCAGCTTGCTAGATCAATGCGTCTCCATCTGCCGGCACGGGATACCAATCGTGCGTTGGCAGGAGCTTTGCCTTGTCAAGAAACCAACCGATCGGCGCATCGAATGCGCGATATTGAAATCCTCTGGCGCAGAATGCCTTCTGTTGGTCTGGGTCTTGGCCGCGCAGCACGATTGCATCGATGATCTTGCTGTAGCGGGCGATTAATGCTCCGGCAATCCTCAGCCTCTCTTCCGGTGGCACCTCGGGGTACACATCGAGCACGTTGAGTGTGTTGATCTGGCCGCGAAATCCTCGAGTACGCTGATTCACCGTTACCAGGACTTCCTGGTCCGGACGGCAGCTGCGAAATGCGAACACATTGGTCGTTGCATCCATTCCCGAGAAATAGCGCCAGTGTATGTAGGCTAAGTCACGCACCGAGGTTAGCTTTGCAGAGGGATGGTGAACCGGCAGATCGTTCACCTGCTCGGCAGATGTAAGCGGCTTCAGGCACTCGGATGCGCCGCCGTCAATCTTCAGCGGCCGGACCAGCCCTACGAGCTTAGAGATGGGGCTGCCAGCCAGACGCGTGAACACGCGACTCGGATTCCGTCGATGCATGAACTCCTCGACCACCGGCGGCCAGTGAAGCACACCGAACAATTCACCGTCCGAGTATGGGATGGGACTCGCTCCTGCCGCTTTCCACAAGGCCGCAGCCTCGGCGTTGGCTGAAGTTCCAAACAAAGGCCAATGCTTTGCAAGCCGGCAATACCGCAGGAAGATGCGGCCTCCGTGACCACGACGACGATTGTCTACGTAGAACGAACTGGAACCCATAAACAGAATTCTTTTGTTCTCGAAGCGAAACATTTGCGGGCTGCACAAGATACATCCCACGAGCTGATTGGCGGAGCGCAGTCCAAAACCTAGAGGGTCCTGCGGCCGGCGTGCTGGATTTTCGAGCAAAAACCAGCGCAAATGCACTTCCACGGTTTCTCTACTTCGTCCGGACTGAGTCGCAATGAAGCACGCCACCTCGGCTATATCTTTCTCTGAGATAGTGACGAGTTCGGTGGGCGGAGTTCGCTCCTGCGGGATTGGCGTGGGCATGATCATCGCGCTGCTTGCTCGTAAATCTTCATCAGGTGTTGAGCTTGATGTGACAAGGTCAGCCCGTCGAGGATTGTCTGCCGGGCGGCGCGGCCGATTCGTGCGCGCAGTTGCGCATCGCCCAGCAGGACTTGCAGCCCCTGCACGAGTTCCTCCAGACCGTCCACCGGAATCAGCCATCCATTGCTGGCGTGATCGATGACCTCGTCGATGCCTTGCCCCCGGCACGCGATTACAGGCTTGCCGCTGGCCATCGCTTCCAGATAAACACATCCGAGCCCTTCGTATCGGCTGGGCAAAACAAAAACTGTGCAGTCGCGCATGGCTTCAGCCACGCTGGCGCGGCTTTGCCGTCCTAGAAAGTGAACGTGATTGTTGATCCCCAGATCTTGCGCCAGACTGGCAAACCGATCTCGATCCGCGCCTTCGCCGATAATGCGGCATTGCAAGCCGGGATGCGAATCCCTGACTCGGGCGAAGGCCCGGAGTACAAGTTCATGTCCTTTTCCTGCCAACAGATTTCCCACAATCAAAATTGCCGGCGCCTGGTCCGGCGTAGAACCTGGCGCAAACACATTGGGATCAGTACCGTTGTAGACGACCTCAGCCGTAACCCCCGCACCCATCACGTCGGTGAGCAATCGCTGCACCTTGTCGCTGATGCAGATCACTTTGCGTGCGCTTTCATAGACGCCCAGTGAAGCTTTGCGTCGCCATCCTGCGGCAAGCCCATCCTCGAAACATCTGTTGAAGACATCCAGACCATGAATAGTAACAACAAACGGAATGCCCAAACGCCGCGAAACAAATGCCGCAGCCTGCCCGCAAGGCAGCGCCGCATGGGCATGTATCAGATGAATCGGAGATTGCCGATGAAGGTGCCGGACTCTTCTCAGAAGAACTGCGCCCAGGAGCCTGCCAGCGCTCGACAGACCGAAGTTTCCGGGCAGTTGCGGGTAGCGAATCCATTGGGCGGGAGACTTCTGGCTTGGCCTTCTGCGGGCATGATAAATGGAGTCGACGGCGATCACTGAAGATGCCACGCCATATTCGCTGAGCTGTCGAAGACTCTCCGCGATGAAGCAACCACTCACTTCGTCCCCAGCGGAGGGATAAAAGGGCGTGAGTGTAAGGACGTGTGGATTCGCGGCTATGTCTTTCTCCAGTAGGTTCCAGGTTCGAGCTGAGGCGGGATGCGCAATGTTTGGAGTTACCTGCTTTCAGTGGTCTCGGTGGAGCGCTCCAGAATGAGCTCCGCAAGGCCGGCGATGGTCACGAAACGCGCATCCTGCATATCGCGATCGGAAAACTGCATGCTAAAACGCTGTTCGATCTCGGTTACAAATTCGACGACCTCCATCGAAGTGAGCCACCCCGCCTCGAAGTAGTCAATGTTGAGCAAAGATTCGCACGCTGGTTTGCCGATCTTTGCCCTGGCCGCGAACCAATCTGTAAGCCACTCCTGGACCTGGACTCTCAAACTCTTCCTTCGCTCCACTGCTTCTCTTCACCTTTCAATTGCTACACAGCGCGCCGGGGAACCGTCGCATCCTTTCAACTTCAACGGCATCACGATGAGATCCACTTCCAGTGCGGTCACGGCTTTTAGGTTCGCGAGGTACTCCACCAGCACCACTCCGGCGCCCAGCAGCACTTTGTGATTGGGAGAATCCTTGGCAGCTCCCCGCGAATGGGCTGGGTTATCCGGCGATGGCGTGTCCATGGCAATGAGCCGCACGCCCTTCTCAACCAGCCATTGCGCGGCATCTTCCGTGAGAAAGGGATATTCGTTATAAAACTTCATGTTGCCAAAATACTCGGACCAGCCGGTGCGCAAAATCAAGCGCTCCGGCACTTTTTCACCCAGTCTTTGCTTGAGATCCGCAATGTCGATCTCTTGTAACGGCCGGCAGCCGGTGAAGTCCGCCACAGTGGCCGGCCCGATCAATACCTCCAGAGGAACTTCATCGATGGTCCTTCCGTTGGGAATGAAGTGGCGCGGCGCGTCCGCATGGGTGCCAATGTGCGTTCCCAGGACGAGCTTCCGAGTCTCGCGGCCTTCGATGCCGTGCCGGCCGAGAATCGTGACCTCGACCACGGGATGCCAGGGCGTGGGGAACGTCATCATGCCTTCTTCAATCGGCAATGAAAGGTCGATGATTTTCATGCGTTTGTTTTTCCGAGATTTCCTGTGTGGATCTTCGGTACGGAGCAATCAGCGGGTTACGCCCGCGCTCTCCGTGGCTTGGATCCGGGGAGTCGAGGTTGAACCCACTTGCAGCTTCTCCGCCACCAGTTCGCGAATGCGGGACTTCTGCACTTTGCCATTCGCCGTCCGGGGAAGCTCGTCAATCGCGATGTATCTGGCGGGTTGCTGATGCTGCGCCAGATTGCGTTTCGCATGCGCGACTACCGAATCCAGCATGGACTCGAGTTCCAAGCCTGCATCGAGTTTCAAGACAGCTACGACATCTTCGCCATAGAGTTCGTGAGGAATACTCACCACGGCCACGTCCGCGATGCCGGGCACGTGCATCAGCGCTTCTTCGATGGCCGCAGGGCTGATATTCACACCTCCACGAATAATGAGGTCTTTCTTGCGCCCGGTGATGAAGAGGGATGCGCGGTCGTCGAGATGGCCGACATCACCGCTCGGAAACCAGACTGCGGTATTCATTTCCAACAAGGCGCCGTCGGCGTCCAGGTAGCCAGCCATCAAGTCGGGCGTCAGGATTTCAACCTCTCCATCCGTGCCAACAGGAACGTGGTCTTCTTGATCGCTTACAACTCGAAGTTCTACGCCGGGTAGCGCTTCTCCAACGTAACCACCCGCACCGAAATCGCTTCGCGAACGGGCGGTGACAAACAGAGTCTCCGAGAGACCGTAATTCTCAATCAGCCGAACTCCATATCTGGCTTCAAACTCATCCTTTACCTTTAACGGAAGCGGAGCAAAGCCGACAAACGCGTGCCGCACCGAGCTGCGGCAAAACTCCTCGCCGGTGCGGCCGCGATCCATTCTCAACAGGATCGACAATACCGTGGGAGCGAGCCAAAGCGTATTGACCTGGTTGTTCTTCGCCTTGTCCCAAAAGTGCAGGCTCGATCGCGCATCGAACACATGATCCACCACAACGCTCGCGCCGCAGAGAAAAGGCAGCACAAGCAAGTTGTAGAAGCCACCCATGTAGGCCATCGAAAGGGTCAGATAAAACCGCGAATCCTGGTCGATGCGTTGAGCGCTCGCGAATGCCGCTGCGTTTCGAAGCATCCGTCCCAGCTTGTGTGCCAACCCCTTTGGTTTGGCGGAAGTACCTGACGTGTACATGATCACTACCAAGTCTTCGGCATTCGCCGTTTCGAGGGGGATGAAGTCGTTCACCTCTGGGAGTGCATCAATCCTGATCTGGCCGGGACCGTTCAAGTCTTTGATTGCCTCCGGTGCCATGACCAACCGCAGCACATTCGCGTGAAAGCTCATGATTGGATCCGCGGTATTGGCGCTCGCCACAATGAGCGCGGGCTTGCAACTTTCCAGGATGAATTGGACGTCGCCCTTGCTCAGCGCTGGATTGATGGGGACGATGACGGCTCCGAGATAAATGCAAGCGAAATACAGCACCGCGAGTTCGCAGCAATTCGGAATCATTATGCCGACGCGGTCGCCCTGGCGCACGCCTCGCCGGCGGAGTTCCGCAGCCAAAGCGCAGGCTTGCCGGTGAAACTCGCCGTAGGCGATTTCACGGTTGGTGATGGCATCGACCAGGAAGACCTGCTCATGGCGGCGTGCAACAACATTCATGATCGTTTCGCGGATCGTCATTTCGCGGATCGTCATTGCACCGCCAAGGGAAGGGGCTGAGCCGACTTCATTAGATTCGAGATGGCCACCCACCGGTCGATCTGGCCACGATAGGCCTGGTTGGGATCGAGCCGCAGAACCGCCCGGCCCGGAGTGTCCATCTCGAAGCGGGGAAAGTGGCCCGCCGTGATCACGACTGCTTCCGGCAACAGGAGCTGATCAATCGAAGTCGAATCCGCTCCGCTCGGGGGACAAAGAAGCAGCGCGACCGCGATCCCCAAATCGAAATGCATGCGGTCAGAAAAATCCGCCATCTGCCAACAGTTTGCGGGCGCGCCCGGGGGCAACTCTCCGTGGATCACAACGTTGTTGAAGGTCTCGCAGCAATGTTGCGCCAGGGTGGTACTCGGACTTCCGTAGATCATCATGCAGAAATCGCCGTAGCGCTGGGCTGTGGCCATCACAACTTCTTCCATGTAGCCGGCAAACAGCCGTTTCGAACGTACCGGCAGAATTCTCTCGGCACCCACAATTTCTTTCATGGACCCAGGCCACTCAGCGGCCCACGAGCCTCCGTCTTTATCGTTCAGAAATAACGGCACGCTATTGCCCGTCATTCTCAAGACCTGCTCCAGCATCTCGAACGAACCGTAGACCACTCTTCCGAGCACGACCGGACCTTCGGCGAGCACCAGGTCCGGCAAAACCAGCTCTGGAGAAGGCGATTCCGAAGCAACCAGTTCCAGCACGGGACGGGCGCGGCGCTTGGCACACGTGACGGTCATTCCGTCGACTAACGACTGCACCGCCGTAAGCGAACTGCTAATGCTGTGCGCGGAGATGCCCGGCGCCGAGAACGAAGTCAGCCCTTCGCGCGCTTTCCCTGGCGCCGCTTTCGGAAGGTTGCCGGCTACCCGGTTCAGGTCCTCTTCATTAAGATTAACGGGGTCAAGTTTGCCCATTGCAACCACCAACCTTCGCAGCTCGACTCCATGCTTGCGCGCCGCCGCTGCGACCCTGGGCAGGAACGAAGAATGAAACTGACTGCATCCCATCGCCACCGACATCATGTCGTAAAGTTGCATTTGCGACATCAGAGGACCCATGAATTCTTCAGCGGCATCCATCACATCGAAGAGATCGATTCCGGTTTCAATTCCAAGATTATTGAAGACCGCTACGGCGACTTCGGTGGGGACGTTGCCCGCGCTTCGGCCCAACCCATAGAGAGTGGTGTCGATAAACCTCGCGCCGCAACGAACAGCTTCCACGCTATTGGCAACGGCAAACTGCAAGTTGCTGTGCCCGTGGAAGCCTAATTCACACTCACATTGGTCACGCGCAGCGCTGATATATTTGTGCACGTCTTCCGGAAACATGCTGCCAGTGGAGTCGACGCAGTAAACAATATCCGCTCCGGCGGCCGCGCCAGCTCTCGCCTTCTCGCCGAACGAATCGGGCGAGATGCCGTACGTTTTCATGAAATTCAGGCAAGGCTTCAGCCCTAATTCCTTGGCCAGGGTTAAGTAAGGGAAAGCGTCTTCGATTTCCGGAGCGCTGTAGCCGATGCGGACAAAATCGAGGCCCGCTGCGCGCGCGGATTTCAGTTGGTCGGCCGTCCCGATGCCGGGAATGAAGAAACATCCGATCTGCGCGTTGGGCGCGGCCCGCTTCGCCGCTTCAATCAGCCGCTCATCCGAAGTCGGCATCCTACCTTTGCCGGCCTGCGCAGCACCTAATCCAACACCGTGACCCACTTCAATCCAGCGAAAACCAAGCCGTCCCAGCACGCCCGCCAGGATCGCAGTATCGTTCTCGGTGAACTTGAAATCGACCGCGTAACTTCCATCCCGTAGCGTACATTCGAGGATTTCCACTCGCCGTCCGGAAAGTCCTCGAGTCATTCCCTCATCTTTGGACCGAGACTGTCGTGGATCCCCCATCCTGAGTTCTCCGGGACGCTGCAAATACCTTGACCGTTCAACTGATTTCGATGGAGCCAGTATATTACGTTCTAGTCTTGGCGACTGCTTCTACCATTCCTGCAGCCCATGTCGCCGGAGAGTACGCCTCCACCCGTTCCCGGCTTTTGGCGCCCATTTTCGCGCGCAGTCCGGGGTCGCCAGCCAAGCGTGCCATGGCTGCGGCCAAGCGAGAGGGGTCGGAGGGCGCAACCACAAATCCGTTACAACCATCCTGCACCAAGTCCAAGGCGCATCCCGCAACGCTTGTGACGATCACCGGCAAACTGCACGCCATAGCTTCGTTTACCACCAGACCCCAAGGGTCACTGTGAGTTGGAAAAACAAAACAGTCTGCCAGAGCGTAGAGTTCGGGCAACTCTTCACGATGCGCAAAACCCAGGATTTGGATGGTCCCGGGTGAGATTTTTGAGGCTCGCTCCGCCAGTTCGCCGCGCCCGGAACCATCTCCAACAAATACTAAACCAACTAGCGAGCGGATCTTAGCGTCCAGTTGACCGTATGCTTCCACAAGATCGAAGATTCCCTTAGGCTGCACCAACCGACCTACATAAAAGAAGTATCGCGAGGGTAGAGGAGGGCTGCCGCGCCGCTGGACTCTGCCCTGCCGCGCTGCCTCAGCCAAACTCGAAAACAATGAAATATCAACCGCGTTGGGCGCGGTAAAGATTCTCTGGTCCGCGATCCCAAGATTCTTTAAGTAGTTCCAAGACGATCTTCCGGACACAACGAATCCGGTGCATAGATTGAGAAAGCGCCTCTTAATGAATTCCACGAAGCGATAGCCGCGCCGCCGGTCGAAAGCTGTACTTTCGGACCAGAGCAGCAATGGCACGCGATGAATTCTTGCCCAGTAAGCGGCTCGCCACGAGGCTAAGTAGTTATATCCGCCACACAATACAACATCAGGCTTCATGCGGTTCAGGGCTGAACGCACTCCGCGATTGAGCAAGATGTTGTGTGCGCCGAGGCGTAGCCGCCGGGAGGGCAGCACATCATACTGGAATTGAATTTCGTCTTTGTAAACTCGCCACTGACGCAGCGAGGGATCGTTCTCAGACAAAAAAACAACATGCAGATCAATTTCCGGCCGCTGCGCCAAGGCATTGAAAACAGGAATCCGGTACGGCGCAATGATCTCGGTAACGATTACAAGTTTAGGGATCAAGCAACAGACTCCTGGCAGAACTGCGAATTGTGCGCTCGGTAACTTGAGTGCCCGAGCAACGGTCTTCGGCAGACGGGTGTGAGAGTGAGAACCTGTATGAGCACCGTTATTCGTTACCCTGGCAGAGAGTCATAGTACACGGCAGAGCCTTACGAAGCAGCCCTACCGCGAGACATACACGATTGCTTCTCCCAAGAGAAGCAGGCTTTGTACCAACCTGCAGCCCGAAGCACAGCCTGCTAGACTTTAGGCGACATGGCCCTGAAAGATCTCGTCAAAGCGGCGATTCCTCACGGAATCTGCGAGTACTCCGTCCGCCGGCACGACTATATGCGCCTTGGAATCAGCGCGCAGCAGGCTAGCTGGATCGCGCTCTCGCACCGTCAATACCAGAATTTTTGCGACGCGAGACTGAATCTTGTGCCCAGGTCCATCCTTACATCGTTGCGGACTTGTGTCGATGCCGGAGCCAATGCGGGTAATTGGACGCAGGCCTTGCTCGACCGGTTCCGGCCCGAACGTGTTATCGCGGTTGAGTGTGAACCCCGGATGGTGGGTCCGCTGAAAACAAGATTTGGAACCCTCCCCTCGGTCACAGTGATCGATGCCGCCCTCGCCGATCGTGAGGGATCGGCAACGTTTAATCAACTCAGGCATTCGGCCGGCTCGTCGCTGCTGAGGCCCCGAGCCGACGTCATCAAACAATTTGCGGCGAACTCCTGGGATTTGATCGGAACCGTGGATGTGCGCAAGATCAGTTATGACCAACTGGTCGCCGGCGAGGATGAAATAAGTATCTTGAAGCTCGACATTCAGGGTGCTGAGATGGGGGTTCTTTCCAATTCGCAGGCAGGACTCCAGAAGACAAAGTGCATCATCTTGGAGGTAACCTTCACGCCGCACTACGAAAATGACTCTGGATTTCCCGAACTTCACCAACTCATGGCCCGCAAAGGATTCGGACTCTACCAGCTTTCCTATCCTCCTTATCATCGCGGCGTCAGGATCCTGTATGCGGATGCGGTTTATCTGCGGGAAGATTTTCTGCACGATCTGGCTCCAGAAAAATAGCGGAATAATTTCGACGGTGTTTGATCCTTAGCCATGCTGAGAAGCGGTAGTAACGGCCCGGCGAGTCACGAGGTCCACCAAAGTCATCCAGGCCACGGCGGTTGCATGCCAATCAAACATCTTGCGGCAGCGTTCGTATCCCGCCTGCCCCAGATGCCTGCAATACTGGGGATTGGCCAGCAGTTCTGAAATCGCGGCGGCAAACTCTCGCACGTTCTCTGGGTCTACCAGCCGACCCGCATTGCCGATCACCTCGGGAATTCCACCTCGATTCGCCCCCACCACGGTTGTGGCACAGGCCATCGCCTCTGCATTTACCAAGCCGAATGGTTCCTGAAAAAGAGAGGGGCTCGCAAAGACCGTCGCCTTCTGGAACCACAGGGGCAGATCGCGATCATGGTCCACGTAGCCCGTAAAGTGAATCTGCGCATGCTTGTGCCTGTCGAGAGAGTCAGCCAACTCGCGGACCTGGCGGACGTAGGGTGTCTCGCTGTGCGTTCCAAAACTCGTCGTACCCGCAATTACCAATTTCGCGTCAGGATGTGCGTCCAGAACTTTTTCATAGGCCTGCAAGAGTTGCAACACGCCCTTCTCTGGATCAAAGCGCCCCGCGAAGAAAATCGTCTTGGGCTCACGGACTTCTTCCCGCGGAAAGAATAACCGCAGATTTGCGCCGTTGAACACTACGTGCGCCTTGGCGTTCAGAAGTGCAGACTTCGATGCAAACGTGCTCCGCAAGTAATCGCTGCACACGGCAACGGCGTCCAACTTCAAAGCCAAAGCGTCTAGCGCTGGGCCGGACCAATGGCCGAGGTGATCGTTGTGCAGATGAAGCACGATCGCTCCCTCGTAGCCTATGTTTCGCAACGCAGCCACCCATTGCGGACGATTGTGGATGTGAACCACATCGAACTGCCGAAGCCGACTTATCAGAGCCCGCAACCACAGAACCTCGTCGTAGCGGCGGGCCAGAGGGATTCGTGCCAGCAGATCGCAAGCCCGCCAGGCTTCGCTGGTTTCATGCCGAAGGGGGTATAGATCTTCTTTTCTCGTCGGAAAGCCGAAGACGGCGACCTCCGCGCGGCCGCTCAAGCGGCTATAGACTTCATAGGTCCATCGGGCCACCGCACCGCCGAAGTAACAACTGAATTGCTCGCGTCCGGAGAGCAAGACGGCCACCGACCGAGACTCGGATTGTGCGTTCGGAATCACCTGGCATCTCCGAATTGTTGCATCAGCAACTTTTTTCCCAGGACGGCCGACGCAATCAAGTAGACGAAGGCTCCAGCTCCCACCACAAGCAGCGGTCGAGATGTGTAGGAGTTGACGAGCCGGACCACACCTACCATCAATACCGCTGAAAATCCCGCGACCGCGATAATGGGATTCTTCCAGAGATCTCGCAGATCACGAGGGATCAACAGGTAGGCGGTGGCCCCGACCGCAAATTCCCCCAGGACAAAGGCCACGCATACCCCGGCCAGACCAAAGGCATGAACAAGTATCAGGGAGAACAGCACCGCAACCAGAGCGCCTGCCGTGGCCGACGCCAGATAGGCACGATGCCGCCCCAGCGCGTAGAGAACTGTTCCGGACAACAGCGAGGCAATCGGCGCCGCCAGCAGATAGGCCGCCATCCAGCGCACCGGACCGACCGCAGCCGCGTAGCTTGCTCCCAGCACCCAGGGCACCACCAGGTTTGCGGTGGCTAGTGTCCCCAGCATCAGCGGGATGCTGGTGGCGGCCAGGGCTGACACCGCCGCATGTACCAGCCGCCTTAACCCAGCACGGGATTGCGCAGCCAGCGCCATGCGGGGCATGAGCACGCTCAATGCAATATTCACGAAGTTGCGCAGAATATCCACGAAACGAACCGCAGCCGCGTATAGCCCTAAAGCGTAATCACCCAGGAACCACCGTACGACAAGATGTCCAGTCCGGTGGTAAACCGTAGCCATCATGGTGGTGGCGGCGTAGTGGAAGCTCGGCACAAGGATAGCCCGCCAGCGGCCGGGATTAATCGCCAGCGGTGGCCGGAATCCGTTGTGCCAGAGCACCAGCCAGCCCGCCAGATTGGTTGCCAGAGCCGATCCCAGAATGCTGGCGGGAAGCCATATGAGGTCTTTGGGAGTCCGGACAAAAACTAGAACCCCGGCCGCATACAAAGCTTGCTGAATTAAAGTGAGCAGCGAGCGAGCGTGGAATAGTTCCAGCGCAGTCAGCAGAAAATCAGGTCCCACCAAACCTACCGAGAGCACGCCTATACCGTACCAGCGCAGCAGCCAGCGCACATCGGGACGAACTTCAAAAGCGGCAATCCCCAGCAGGATGATGATGGCAACCAGGATGCTCAACCCGCGCAGCGCCAGAAAATCGGGAAGCAGTTCAGCGGCAGCGTGCCGGCGGGCGGCAACTTGTTGAGTAATGTAAGTGGAAAGCCCCGGATTGGCCACCACTTCTAAAAAGGCGCACAGCGCCACCACATAGCTCCACAGTCCATATGTTTCTACGCCTAGTCGCCGCACTAGAATCGGAAACGTAACCGAAGTGATCAAAAGCCCCAGCACGCGCGCCACTCCGACCGACAGAAAAAATCCGCCGTAGCGCATTAACGCACTCGATGGTTTTATGGTTGGGGTCACCATGCGCGGGGAAGCACTTCTTAAGAAGCTCTCTGTTGATCGTAAAGTTGACGCCTCGCCACCGCTTCTTGAAACACTCCGGCCCATTGCCTGGCAATATCGTCCCAATCAAATTGGCCGGCGTGGCGAACCGCGGCAGCCGAGAAGGACCGCCGTAAGACAGCATCGCTGGCTAGCCGGTCCAGGGCCTCGGAAAGCTCGGCGTCCGAGCGAGCGAGGAACCCGGTTTCGCCATCGACTACGTAATCGGAGCGATAAAGATCCATGGCAATACAAGCCAGGCCGCAGGCGCTGGCTTGCAACAAGACCTGCGGATTCCCTTCCAGAATGCTGGGAAAAAGAAAGATGTCAGCCTGGCGCATTTCCTCGCCCAGACTTTCCGAAGACAGATGCCCGAGAAAAGATACATTGCGACAGCCGGATTGCTGCGCGAGATCGCGGCAGCGTTTTTCCGTTTCACCTTTGCCCGCGAGCCGAAACTGCAAGCCGGGCAGCCGGGCAGCTTGTTGAATCACCATCTCCACCCGCTTGCGCGGTTGGAAAGAGCCCGCATAGAGCACGACCGGCGCGGTACTTTCCCGGCGCTCGTGGGGAGGGAAAAAATAACGCCGGTCAATCCCGTCGTAGATCGGGCGCGCTTCCACTCCAAACTGCCGGCGGATCGTCTCTGCTACGTGTTTGGAGTTGCCAAATACCAGGTCCCCTTCCCGAACTGACCGGCCGACCATGCCGCTGCCGGTGACCGCATCCATCGCCATCACAATATATGTGATGAGCGCGGTTCTTAGCCCTATGCGCTTTCGGACATCGAAGAAAACACGATCAAGAGGACCGGAGCGGGGAAAGAAATAAATATCCGGAGGAGGAAAAAGACAGTGCCGAAGCAAGCGAACCGTATTTCCGCGTTTGGTCCATGCTACCAATCGCGTGTTCATGCGCGTGCGCAGGCGCGGATCGGGAGCTTCGCCATCGCAGAGCATGGTCACGTGAAACCGGGCTTCCGGCAGACGGGCAACGATTTCCTTTACCGTCAGGTTTTGGGCATTGGTGTTGCCGGCGCTGGCATCCGATGGCGTAAAAACGGTGATAGGACGAGGCTGGGAGCGAGTCATCACGGCTTGCAGGATAGTCTAAATGCTTTTTCGTTCCTCGTGTCGCGAAGCGCGAGTCTGCACAGACTCAGAGTTGGTGTCCGCTGAGGAGATGCAATCGGCGCAGCGCCGTTCGTACAAACGACTCGACTCCCGGCAACTGTTTCAATACGCTGGCGGCGCGGTACCTCACCACTTCGCGCAGATGCTGGAGCCATGACCTGGTCACGGTGACGTAGAGCGACTGGCGCGTGCTATTTCCAAACCGCTCTTTATAGCCTTCCGCACCGAGACCGAGATCAACCACATTCATTCCGTTCATGTCACAGGCTTCGATTACAATTCTCGAAAGCAGACAATGGCCGGGGGAATTTTCCTCCTGACGACTATCGAATGTAGGCTGATACCAAAACCAACTTCCGCAGAATTGAAAACCATAGTTCCACGCTACTGGCCGCTCCCCAATCATCAGCAGGCTTAGAGTCACCACTCTCGTTCCGGAGAATCGCTTTGCCAGCTCCTCCAGGAAGAACCGCCGCTCCTCTGTGGCCAGACTACTGACGCGCCCTGTATCCCGGAAGCGCGCCACGTGGGCATCGGCGAATCCCGGCAACGCCGCCTGAATCTGCTCCGGGGACTGCAGATGAGCGAATTTCACCGGCCCTTCACGCTCCATCGCACGCAGATAGCGACGAAGCTTTTTCTTGCTCAGCAGAGAAGCCTTCAGCTCCTGGCGTTGGTCTCCGGCACCCAACTCCACCTGGGCGCACAAGTACGCGGGTCGCATATAAACGTGGAAGCCATACTTTCCCGCCGCATCAAGGAGCGCGTCCGGTGTCTTGGAGTCGGCGGGAAGATTTGCCAGCGTCATCCCCGCCCCGGTCTTGCGCAACTCCGCGAAAACGGCATCGACGAAGTCTGCCCGCTTTTGCGGAGGGGTCAGAAATTCGCAATAGTCCGCCGTGGCAGCGGCAAGAAAACTTATGTTTTGCTCCGCGGCGTCCGTGGCTAGAGATGCCACGCCAACCAGATCGTCTCCCTCGTAACCCAAAAGCAGCCAAGGTTTCAGGGAAGCCTGATAGGCAGACTGCACGGCCAGCGCCCACTCGCACGTGTAAAACACCTGCGGCCGTTCCACCTGCAACGCCACTTCATTCCATTGACGCCGCAGCCCGGGATCGTCCGGAATTTCCCTGAGCAGAACAATACGCAGACTCACGTCTCTCCAGTCGCTCCGGTTTTCGAAAACACATAGTAATACCAATCTGTAACACAGGGCCGGCTTACGAGTGGGTAGTCATCCCCCAGTACACGCAGCAACTGGTAACCCAACCCGCCGAGTTCGCGTTGGACTCTCTCGGGAACCGCCAAGTGAGTCTTCAGGCCGCCATGCGCTGGATCCATCCAATAGCCCTGCCCTTGCCAAAACGTTTGCGTCGGTAGCCTCCGCGCAGCCCGGCGGAGCGAGTGCAGCACAGATTGCACCCCCGCCAGTATCACCCGCACAGCAGTTAAAGACCACAGCAACGGTCGAAAGAGAACGGAGTTGCTGCCCACAATCGTCTCCGCGATGCCTCGCACCCGCTGCGGGTTCCACGATGCCCGCACCCAGATCGAGCGCGGGTTGTGCGAGGAGAAAATCAGAATTCCTTCAGGCTTGAGCACGCGGCGAATTTCTCGTAAGGCGCGGAGGCGGGATTCGTCCGGAGTGACGTAATCTATTCCGTTAAACGCCATCACCACCGCGTCAAAGGTCGACGAAGTAAACCTCGACAGATCGGCAGCGTTCCCCACTTCAAACTCACGCCGCGGAAACTTTTTCCGGCACGCAGCAATCATCTCCGGCGCATAATCAACCCCCACGTAACGGCCTGCAATCGGCGAAAGGTAGGCGGTCGTGCGCCCTCCTCCCACCCCGAGGTCAAGGATCGCCATACCTGATTGGAGATACTGGTCGAACAACAGGCGTTCGCAGGGCGTCAGATAGTTCAACGCCGCATAGTACTCGGCAACCGCCGGTACGTTGTAGGTCAGGATGTTCGGATCTGGCTTGGAATCGGGCTTCGTATCGGCCATCGCGAATCAAGATCCGAGTCTTTGCGGCGCCTTTCTTGACGGGCGCGAGCGCAAATTACGTTGACAGCAACACATGCGCCTCGAGTTCAGACGCGCACTTCAGAATCGCGCCATTTGACAAGCTCATGATCGCACTATGAACTCCCAACTCAGGGGAGTGCCTCGCTTGATCTCCCGTGACGCACTCTTGCCCAACACTTCTGTTAGATGCCGCGGATGCAGCCCGTGCCCGGGCCGGATCGAGCGCACATTTGCCACCGTGAATGCCTCGCCCTGCTTCACATCCTCCACCACAAACAAAGACCGGCGAAACACCCGGCTGGCTTCTTCTTTAACACTCAGGCCAAAGTGCACTTTGCCAAGGGCTTTTTCGGCAGTTTTTACTGCATCCACCATTGCTTTGAATTCCTGCGGCTCAAGTGAGAACGCGCTATCCGGGCCCGGAGTTGCGCGCGACAGTGTCAGGTGCTTTTCGATGATGCACGCGCCCAGCGCAACCGCGGCCACGGGAGCCGCGATCCCCATGGTGTGGTCGGACAATCCCACCGGGACACCGAATCGCCGCGCCATCTCTGGAATCGTGCGCAGATTCATGTCCTCAGCAGGCGCTGGATAAGCGCTGGTGCACTTCAACAACACAATTTGCGACGCGCCCGCCGCGCGAGCCGCCTGCAAGGCCTCCTCGATCTCCTCCACCGTGGCCATACCCGTGGACATAATGAGTGGTTTCCCGGTGCGTGCCATCTTCTGGATGAGAGGGATGTCGATCAGTTCGAAAGAAGCGATCTTGTGCGCCGGAACGCCCATTTCTTCCAGGAAATCCACCGCCGTCGAATCAAACGCACTCGAGAAACAATCCATTCCGAGATCCTCTGCAGCCTTCTTGAGTTTCGGTTGCCATTCCCAGGGCGTGTAGGCTTCGGCGTAAAGATCGTGCAGGTTACGTCCATCCCAGATGGTGCCTCCGGCGACGCGGAAATCCTCCCGATCGCTGGCCATGGTGATCGTATCGGGCGTGTAGGTTTGCAGCTTGATGGCGTCTGCGCCGGCGTCCTTGGCTGCGCGGACGATTTGTAACGCACGGTCGAGGTTCTGATTGTGGTTTGCCGACAGCTCCGCCACGACGTATACCGGATGTTCCGGACCGATACTTCGGCGTCCGATTTTCATACTCGCCGGATCTCTCCCTCAAGTGTCAGGTTCTCGGCGACGGCGCGGACCTGATCGGGAGTAAACGGAACTCCGCGCCCGCTGCGCATGATCTCCCCGGATTCTGGGCCTTTGTTGAAAAGTAGATCCACCACTGAAGCGTAGGGCAGAAAAGGGGGGAAACGCTGTTCGTATTCCCGGCAGCTGTAGTTGTGAAAATGCACTGCGATACCTTCATCTGCAAACATATCTAGATCATCAAGCAGGTAGGTCGCCGAGCGAGGAGAGAGATAATCCGTCGCCCCCAGCCGTTTGCACATCGCCACCAGATGTCCAGACCGATTTCCTTCCAACTGCAGAGTTGAAGATTGCACCATCGGAGTTCTGACTGAAAGCTCGCCGGCGAGCCACTGTACGAGAGCGAGATTGAGATCAATCAGTTTTTCTCCCGGCCCGTGCTTTTCGAGAATTTCCTTGAGTCGCGGAAAATAATTCTCAAAGTATCGGGCCCTGCCGTAGTTCACCTCAATGCTACGCAGGTGCTTCTGCCAGAAGTGCGGATCCCGGATCGCCACTTCGCAAAGCGGTTGTCCAAGCCGTCCTCGAAAAACCACCGGCACGGTCAGCCACTGCAGGCCGGTGGAAGACTTGATGCGATTCCGTTGGTGCCACGACTGCTTCACGAACTGTGCATCATCCAGCAGGACAAATTGATCCACCTGGTCAATCAGATCGAAAAATCCGGCCCACGGAAGGTACCCCGGTTGTGAGATCGAAATCTTCACTTTTTCGCTCGCGCCAGTATGTAACGCTCGCTCACCTTGCGAAACCCCATCGATAGCCATAGGGCCGTGGCACCGGGGTTCCCTTGCACGACTTCCAACTGAATCTTGGACGGTCCTCTCTTCTCCAGTTCATCGATAGCCATCTGTGCACACCGTCGGGCTAAGCCCCGCCGTCGATGAGAGGGGCGCACATACACCTCGAAGATGTTTCCAGTGGTCCGTGGCAGAAAACGGTGCTTCTCGAAGCCAAAGAGGATAAACCCGGCGCGCTGTCCATCCGCCATGATCCAACGCAGAAAGTAATCTGGATTACTCTGGATCCCCTCGAAATACGACTCGGTCCAGTCTGCTTTTGGCACGAAGTCTAAATTGAGATCTCGAAAATGCTGCTCCGCCATCTGCAGAAACTCGCCGCGCTCGGCCGCGCTCACCGGAAGCATTTCGACCGCTCCCGCTCCGTTTTCCTTCAGCGCTTGCAGCACCCGCGATGCTCCCTTGCCGTCAACAACCTGACGGCCAAGGTTGGTCATCTGTCTTCGCATCTTCTTCGACCGTCCCAGTTCATTCACCGTTGTCGCCAACGCGGACCCGTCGAAATCTATGGTTGCTCCCATGTTGTGGACGGCGCCTTTCTCTGCCAGTTCCTGCACAATCTTGGACTGCACGGGGTTTCTAGCATAGCTCAAAGTTACGCACTGCATGTAGAGCAGTTCCCAGAGCGTGCCGCCCGCCGCGATAACGGCCAGGTCTGCCTGCTCCATCAATTCACGCATGTTCTTGGCGTTGAACACAACGCGGACATTGGGCGGACCAGCCTGCTCCAGTTGGCGCAGATAGGGATAGCCCGGGCCCGCAATCACCGTGATCTCGTAACCCGCCAGGTGGCCCAGGGCTTCCGCAATCTTCGGCGTAAGATTGTCGGGATCGCTCCCGCCCAGCGTCACCAGCACCTTGCTTGCTTTCTCTGGCAAGATGCGCTCGCCACGCCACGAGGCAAACTCCCGCCGCAACATGACGTAGGATTCCCCCAGCAAAAGCGGGGTGACGCTCCCGCCCTTCCTGTAGGGCTCTTCGATTGCATTCGAGTTCGGATTCAAAATCAGGTCGGCGGGAAAAGACTCCCGCTCCCCAAAATCGTCGAACAGAAGCACGCGCGATCTGCCGGCTTTCACGCCCTGAAGGAAGCCCACATCGAAACGGTCCCCATCGATCACCACCCAGACCGCGCCGCACTCGTGAGCAGCTCTCACAGTCGCATCGGCGTCCTCAGCGCCCCCGGCAGGCTCCGGCATGCGCACGATCGAGAAGCCCTCACCTGCCAAACGCTGCTCGATGGCAGAAGGTATTTCGGCAACCGCAAATACCGCGTCTCCGCCGGAATCCTGCCATGCTTGCGCCAAGGCAAGACATCTCATGACATGGCCCGTTCCCACGGAAACGTTGGCGTCTGCCCGGATTAGAAGCGTTCCTTCGCCCACAACCTTGCTCCGTGAACCACCTAATCTCAACTCACCGCATCATGCCGCAGGTTCTTTTCGCGACGAGGACAATAACTCGCGCAAGCGCCCTGCACCGGCTGGCTGCCAGCAATTCTCGCGAACACCTGCGCTCAGTGGCTGCTGTTGCAAATATTGGGGAATCTTCTGGATCTCGCTGGGATCGTTCAGGCCGACACCCACTCCAAAGCGAATGAATTGCTCCACATATCCATACGGCCAGGACTCCAGCCATTTGCAAAGAAAGCATGGAATCCCGCGAATGGCGCACTCCGTCGCCACTGTGGAAAGTATCGTGATCCCGAACCATGACTTTGCCAGAAGATCTTCCGTGACAGGGCCGCTCACGATGTGCGTGACTCCTTTTTGCTCCGTGGAAAGCACCCGAGCCAGCATGCCGGCGCGTTCCCGGGTGCTTTCTCCGGGATGCAATTTGACGATCAGCTCGCGCCCGCTAGCTAGCGCCAGGTCCGCGAGCGGAGGCAAAAGGTCCCGGTAGAACTCTTCCGGCCGTCCCCCCGATGCGTTCAAAGATTCCGAAACGAAAAGGAGGTATGGCCGGAACTTCTCACGGTTCAACAGCTCCGATCCATTCCAGTTCGCCGGCATTGCCGGAGCGCCAATCTCGACCTTCTCTTGAGGCACTCCACACCTTCGCACCAGATAATCTTCCTCCATCTTTCCCTTCGCCCAGATCACATCCCCATAGCTGCGCTTAAAAACGTAACGGCCATCCAGCGCCCCATGATGGCAGGCAATGTTCACTAACCCGCGAGCTCGCGCCAATAGCAACGGAATCCGGGTGTAGGGATTGCTGTCATCCGCGCAAAGCACAGCCTGCACGGGTTCGGTATCGAGAACATTTCGCCACGCATCGCGAACCTCCAGCGCACGCCGGAACCATCGCGGAAAACTATCCAAATATCCCAGCCGGTTCAGGATCTCGAATTCCGCCACTCCTCGTAATTCGTTCACAAGAGATTGCAACCGGCCCCCAAGATCCGTGCTCTCACCGCTCCGATCGCGTATCGAGGCATAAGAAGACAGCCACGCAGCTGCCACATTCTTCGGCGGGTCTTGTACCCAGCCACTGCGCCGCGTTGCGACCAAAAGAAAGTCTTCCTCAGGAAACGTGTTGGCATAGGCGACGCCGGTTCGTGACACATTGACGTAGGCGGTGGGAAGCAGTACTACCGGCCGCGTGGACGGTGGCCGTTTTCGTGCCAGGCGTCCGCGGAATTGGTGGCCCGCATCGTATTTATCCCAGAAGATATCGATTATCTGCGGTGCGGAAAGTTTGTTGAAAACGCGGACGTAGTGCCCTAGCCCGCCCTTTTGCGCTCCCCGTCGCAAACGAAAAATATTCACGCGCGCCGCCAGCAGGCCCTGCAAAAGATTGGCGTGAAGACCGGGCCGGGAAACGTGCACTTCATCGCCCGGCCCGAGCGTCGACGCCAGGCGCTGCAGCAGGATCAGAGTCTCTAATTCGCCGTGCAGCAGAATCGACATAATCTCCCACCAGTCCAGTCCATGCTGGTCGATCAGTCGCCCACATGCCAGATCCATCAACTCCCGCACTCGCCGGAAATCATCGAATCCATTCCGCAGAGAATCCAGAGTTGTCACCGGACACCGGAAACGCCGGGTCCACCGCGCGTAGCTATTCTTTCCGCCCATTCCAAGGTCGATGACGCGGTCCCAGAGCAGATTCGCCCACGGACCTCGTTCGGGATCATCCTCGGAATGTATGAGTAGAACCTTCATATTTGAAACGCGCCAGAGCGCCAGACGGTACACTACCGCCGCAAAATGGTTTCACACAGTTTTAGGTCGAACTCCGCGGCAACGTGTACGGAACGCTCCAAGGGTGTTTCGATTACACCCAGCCGCTCTCCAAAGAAGTTCCCCGTCGCCGCCAAGGCGCTGAGTTTGGCGATCTTGATGGATCCGTTCGGTCGAAAGACCGGCGGCAATAGCGGACGCTCTTTCATGTATTGTGTTCCAAAAAACATCTCCCAATAAATACCTTCGCCGGGCACCATCGCCCAGTGGAAATCATGAGGGTCTACAGGGGTCACGCTCACCACAAAGTCGAACTGCCCCTCGGAAAACTTCTCCACCGCGTCGTTTATGTCCCGCGCGCTGCGCAACGGAGAACTTGGCTGCAAACACATTAGCGAGTCGATGTTTCCGCGGGCGGGCATTCGCGCCGCAACATACTGGCAAGGGATGTGCGATGCCACCAGATCTCCGCAAAGTTCTTCCGGCACCAGTTCCGGCACATTGGCTCCGAATTGCGTTGCGGTCCGCGCAATCTGTTCATCTTCGGTGCAAACATAAACCTGATCGAATAGCCCGCTCTCCAGAGCGGCCTCGATCGAGTAGGCGATCATCGGCTTGCCTGCCAGTTCTCGCACGTTCTTACGCGGCAGGCGCTTGCTGCCGCCCCTGGCGGGGATCGTACAAATCATGTTCTTGAGCAAGACTATCCTCGGCTAAAGTAGCTTTCCTTCGCGGGCATCTCAAGTGGTGAGCATCCGTCGCGGGCCTTCAGTCCCAGCACCAACAACTCGGACAATCGCAGATCTTGCTCATCATCGATGTCCACACCCCGGTTCGCGTCCATTTCCGCTAAATGAAAGGGTGATCCGTAAAATGTTTTCTGCGCCAGCAGTTCGGCGCAGCGCGCCCACCACACCGCTCCGGTGGGACAAAACGTGCGGGCGCAGTCCTGGCTTTGCCCTAAGAACTCCTTCCCGAACGCCCATTGTCCACGGTCCTCCGCGTCTGCCAGCATTGCCCACTCGGGGTAGACGCAGCGGTAGGTCACCACCGAAATCTGGAACGAGCGGTTCCCCTGGCGAAACAGTTTTCCGTGGCCGGCAATGTCAGCGCTGGTCACCAGAGGACAATTGGGAAAGACCTGGCACAACGAGTCGGCGAGGATGCCGCGATCACCCAGCGTTCGCAGCACGTGAATAACAGCGTCAATCGATTTTGCCGTGTCGGTCGCCAGTTCCGCCGGGCGCTCGATGAATTCGGCGCCATACCATTGCGCCGCACGGCCAATCTCCGGGTCGTCAGACGAGACAATCACCTTCTCAAACAATCCGCTGTTCACCGCTGCGGAGATTCCGTAGGCCATCATGGGGTGGCCGAAAAACGGCCGGAGATTTTTTCCCGGCAAGCGTTTTGAACCTCCACGAGCCGGGATAATCGCCACTGATTTGCCCGCGCTATGCAAGAAACACCCACTTTTTTTCCTCCGCCGAGGCGCGGGCGGCAAGGGCAACGCGGAGGGTGAGAATCGCTTCCTCTAGCGTAAACCTCGATTGCGCACCTGTTCGAACGCATTCCAGAAAGTGGGCTAATTCCGCCACATAGGCGTCGTTTATTTCCCAGTCGAATTTTATGATTTCTGTCTCTACTTCGGGCCGGAGGATTTGCACGGAATTGCTCAGCAAATCCCATTGCACCTTGCCTTCCGGTCCGATCAAGGCACAGTAGCGCGAATAGGATCGCTGAATAAAATCAAGGTGCACGTCGACGCGCTTTCCGTCCGGAAAATGGAGAAGAATCGTGGCACAGTCCTCCACGTTTACTTCCAACTGACTCACTCGGCCCGCCATGCACACCAGTTCCCGCGGCGCTCCGAACAGCCACGTCACATAGTCAATCTCATGGGATCCATCGAGCAAAATCCCGCCTCCCAGTTCCCGGCGCGCGGTATAGCTCTTCCGGTAGTCCTGCCAGGGACGCCAATCGGGCAAATAGCTTCCCGCTTCGACGTGCGCCCAAAGGATTTTACCCACCGCCGACGCATCCACCAGCTCCTTCAACTTCTGTATGGCGGGATGGAAGCGCAGGTTGTACCCTACCTGAACAACTGCCCCACGTCTTGCCGCTTCGTCTCGCAACGCTTCCACCCCATCCAAACGATCAGACAAAGGTTTTTCGACAAAGACGTGAGCACCGGCGCGCAGCGCCTGCAGCGCCTGTGCAACGTGGTGCACCGGAGGAGTGCAAACCAGAACTATGTCCGGCTGAAAGTTCTCCAGACCCTCCTCGATAGTAGGAAAACACTCCACCTGGAATTCCGAAGCTACATACTCCAGCCGCTCGGGATGGGGGTCACAGGCGGCCAACTTATTCAGCCCCAGTTTCTTCAGGTTTGAAAGGTGGCGGCGGCCGATGGAGCCCGCCCCTGCAACCAACGCGGATTTTATGTGGGAATTGGGCAAAGCAGTCATTTTGCGAAGTGATGGATCACTTTCTGCAACGCGCGGACTACATCCGCGATATCTTCATCGCTCATCCCGTGAAACATTGGGAGGCTGATCAGCCGCTCGTACGCGTCCTCCGCAATGGGATACTCTCCTCCCAGATATCCGAAGCGATCGCGGTAATAGGGATGGCGATGCACGGGAATATAGTGAACATTCACCCCGATGTTCTCCGCCCGCAACGCCCGGAAAACTTGCCTTCGATCCGCGGTCAACTTTTCGAGATTGAGCCGGATGGGATAAAGATGCCAAGCGGGGTTCACATCCGCTCGCACCGCAGGCGGCATCACTCCCTCCAGACCGCTAAACTCCATCGAATAGCGAGCCGCAATCTCTCGCCTGCGCAGTAGATTTGCCTCCAGCTTTTTCAGTTGCGACACGCCCAGTGCGCAGGCAATGTCAGTGAGACGGTAGTTGAAACCAAGCAGCACCATCTCGTAGTGCCACTGCCCGTCGGCCTGGCGTTGCCGCGCATCGCTCGAGATGCCATGATTGCGAAACCGCCGCAGCGACTCCGCGTAATCGGCGCGGTCGGTCGTCACCATCCCGCCTTCTCCCGTCGCAAGGTGCTTCACCGGATGAAAACTAAACACGGTCATGTGCGCAATGCTGCCGACGCGCCGCTGCCGGTATTCCGCGCCCAGCGCGTGCGAGGCATCTTCGATCACGACCAATCCGTGGCGCGCAGCGACATCCAAAATCGCATCCAGCTCCGCCGGATGCCCCGCATAATCCACGGGAAGTATCGCTCGCGTGCGCGATGTGATTCGCGGCGCGACCTGTTCCGGGTCCAGGTTCAGTGTATCCGCGCTCACGTCGGCAAAAACCGGAGTCGCCCCCTGGTACAGCACGCAATTCGCCGTAGCCGCAAACGTCATGGGAGTAGTGATGGCCTCGTCGCCCGGCTCCAGCCCGGCGGCAAAAGCCGCGCCATGCAACGCCGCCGTACCGGAACTGAAGCTCACCGCATACTTGGCTCCCACCCAGGCCGCAAATGCTTCCTCGAACTCTCCCACTTTCGGACCCGTGGTAAGCCAGTCGGAGCGCAGGACATCGACCACAGCCTGAATATCATCTTCCCCAATGGACTGTCGCCCGTAAGGAAGGAGCGTCTTCCGTACCGGAGTTCCTCCATAGACGGCGAGCAGTTCTTGTTTGCTGGATATCGTGGGCATCGTGCTGTCCGTAAGCTTGCGGGTCTTAGGTCTCAAGCCAGCGGTCTTAGGGCCTAAAACCTATGACCTGAAATCTTCGCTCTGGCATCTACGCAGGTACCCGCGCCCGGGCTGCGGCTCCGGGCTCAATCAGTTCCTGGAGTTGCTCGTGGGTGAGCCACTGTTCGTTGCTGTCGCTGGTGTAGCGGAAGCCCGGCGGCAATTCCCTTCCCTGAACCCAGTTCGCTCTTTTCCACCACGGATGCGAGGGCTGGACAATATACATGTCATCCAATTCCACGGCGGTGCGCGCTTCATCTTCTGAAAGCAGCACTTCGTGCAATTTCTCCCCGGACCGAATACCGATGTATTCCACCGCGCATCCCGGAGCGACGGCCTCGGCTAGATCGACCAATCGCATGCTCGGAATCTTGGGCACGAAGATCTCTCCCCCGTGCATCTGCTCAATGGAGCGCACCACAAAACGCACTCCGTGTTCCAGAGTGAGCCAGAAGCGGGTCATGCGAGGATCGGTGATCGTAATCCTGCCCCGCTTGCGCTGCTCCAAAAAGACGGGGATCACGCTGCCGCGGCTGCCGACAACGTTGCCATAGCGCGCACAGCTGAAACGAGTCTCTTGCGCTCCCGCATAGGCATTGGCCTGTACGAACACCTTTTCGGCGCAGAGCTTGGTCGCTCCGTATAGATTGACCGGATTCACCGCTTTGTCGGTGCTGAGAGCGAGGATGCGCTGGACGCCGCGGTCAATGGCCGCATCGATCACATTGCGGCCGCCCATGATGTTGGTCTGAATCGCCTCGAAGGGATTGTATTCGCAGGCCGGAACCTGCTTTAGCGCGGCCGCGTGCACCACCACGGTGACCCCGGCAAAAGCGCGCTGAAGGCGGGCTGGATCGCGCACATCCCCGATAAAATAGCGCAGGCTGGCGTGATCGAAGCCAGCGGCGCGCATGTCATGCTGCTTCAGTTCGTCACGGCTGAAAATCACCAGCCGTTTGGGATGATATTCCCGCAGCATGATCTCGACGAACTTCTTTCCGAACGAACCCGTTCCGCCTGTGACCAACACTTCCTGTTCCGACCAATTCATCAAACCTACCTCAAACATGTTTTTCTTAACGTCTCGGGCTGGGATCGTCGATTGCAAGGTAGTATAGCGGAGTTTTTTGCATCCGCGCGAACGGGACGTCATGGCACCGCTAACTCACCCGAGCGCCGTGCTTCGATTCGCCAATTGTTTTGCCGGCAAGCAATGCTAGAATATCGACGAAACCGCTACATCACTGGGTGAGAGAATTCACGGGCGACGAGCCAGGCTCGATGACCAGCCATCGAGCAGATGGGCTTTCTTTTGCGCCGCCTAGCAGGTCTGACCTGAGAGACCTGGGAATTTTGAAAATTGGTTGAGGAGAACGCATGGATTCCGGACCGCTGGTGCAGGCCAATACTCCTATTATTCGCGAGATGCCGCCAAGCGCGGACTTGGGGAGAAACATTGGCCCGCGCATTTACCCCGAACTGCTTTCTCAGGAATCGGCGCTGGGCGAATATATTCGCGTTTTGATGAAACGCAAGTGGACGGTTCTGGCCTGCCTTCTGACCATCTTTTCCCTGGTCGCCATCGCCAGCCTCCGGATGACGCCCATCTATGAAGCGAGCGGCAGCATTGAAATCAACAAGCCGGATTCCGGTCTGGTCAATTTTAGCAATTCTCCGACCTTTAATGTTGACTACTACGATCCCAGCGAACTGGAAACCGAAGTGATGATTCTGCAAAGCGATCTTCTGGCCTTACAGGTTGTAAAGGAACTGGCCCTCGATCGCCGGCCGGAGTTCGGTGGAAAAACGGCGCCTCTGCCCTCTTCGCTCGATCTGGCTCCCGATCCGCTGCAAGCCGATGCCGGGCGAACCTCTGGTCTGCTCTCGAGTTTCCGCGGCAATCTGAAAGTGACGCTCTCGCCCAACAGTCACATCATCAAAGTGTCGTTCCGCAGCCCGGACAAGGACTTGACCGCCAACGTGGTCAACACCTTGATGAGCACCTATACCGAAAACAATTTTAAGTCGCGCTTCGACTCCACCATGCAGGCCTCCGACTGGCTTTCCAAGCAGCTTGTGGATCTGCAGATGAAAGTGGAGACTTCCCAGGAAAAACTCGTGCGCTACCAGAAGGAGCACGAAATTCTGGGAATCGACGAAAAGCAAAATATAACCACTCAGAAACTTGATGAGTTGAACAAAGCGCTGACCACTGCGGAATCCGAGCGCATGGAGAAGGAATCCGTCTACCGCCTGGTTGAGGCCGGAGATGCCGACACCATCGCTTCTGCGGCCAGTGCGCTGGATGCGGCGGGAGCGGGAACACAATCGGGTTCGGGACTGCTGGAAAGCCTCCGCACCAAGGAAGCCGACCTGAAGATTCAGGCCGCGGATCTCAACACGCAATTTGGGCCGTCCTACCCGAAACTGGCGCAACTGAACAACCAGCTTAAGGAAGTCGAGGCGCAACTTCTCGCGGAAACCCAGAAGGTCGGGGGCAAGATCCGGGGACAGTACATGGCCGCCCTGCAGCGGGAGAACATGCTGCACGACGCTCTCGAAAAACAGAAGCAGGAGGCGAACAAGCTCAACGAGAGCGCCATCGAGTACAGTCTGCTGAAGCGGGACCTCGATAGCAATCGCCAGCTCTATGAAGGACTGCTGGAAAAACTGAAGGAGGCCGGAGTTTCCGCAGGCCTTCGATCCAACAACTTCCGCATTGTCGATGTCGCTCGCTCGCCCACCGCGCCCATCGAGCCGAACATTCCGCGCAACCTCGCTTTTGCCTTCATGCTGGGCTTGACTTCCGGAGTGGGACTCGCCTTCCTGCTCGAGGGATTGGACAGCACGGTGCGCACCACCGAGCAGGCGCAAATGATCTCGGGCCTGCCGCCCCTGGGCATGATCCCGCTGGGATCGAGGACGGCGCGCGAAGGCGCAAGCGCAAAGCGGTTGGTGATTGCCACCTCCAAGGAAGCGGTGGAATTGATCACGCAAGTGAGACCACAGTCCCAGATGGCGGAATCCTACCGCGCCCTGAGAACGTCGCTTCTATTATCGAACCTTGGAGCACCGCCCAAGGTGATTATGGTGACCAGCGCGCTCCCTCAGGAGGGAAAAACAACGACCAGCATCAACTGCGCGGTGGTTTTGGCCCAAAAAGGCATCCGTGTGCTGCTGATCGACGCTGACCTCAGACGGCCGAGCATCCATAAGACGCTGGGCATGGGACCGCGCAGCGGGCTCAGCAATGTTCTGACCGGAAGCGCAACCTTGCAACAGGCGATCACACGCTCTCCCATCCTGCCCAACCTGGACGTATTGCCTGCCGGGACTCCTCCACCGAATCCGGCTGAGCTGCTGGCCTCCACGAATATGCGGGATGTGTTGCAGGAATTGCGTGGGAAGTATGACCACATCGTAGTGGACACCCCTCCCACCCTGTCGGTCACCGACGCGGTTGTGCTCTCGCCACGCGCCGATGCCATCGTGCTCGTCATCCGTTCCGGACAGACCACCAAGCAGGCGCTGCGCCGCTCCCGTGACATTCTGATGCAGGTCAATGCCAAGGTTTCCGGCGTGCTGTTGAATGCCGTCGATCTGAGTTCGCCCGATTATTATTACTATTACGAGTATCAGGGCAAGTACGCGCGCTATTACCGCGATGATGCATCGCACAATGACGAGGACGATGACTCCGAGGAGAGCGCCGAAGCCTCACCCAATAGCGCGTAAACAAGAACTCGGCGTGTTCGCAGTTGCGCTTCCAACGCGACCCTATGAAAATACTCCTCAATTCTGCCGCGCGGAAAAGACTCGTCATGGGCGTGGCGGCGGCGCTGTGCCTGGTCTATCTTTTTCTGGCAGGTCGGTTGCTGGTCGCCTCTCTGTTCAGTGAGAGGCCGGAGCTCGCAAGTCTGCAGCGTGCGGTTCGCCTCGACCCTTGGGACGCAGATTACCACAATCATCTCGGACGCTATTACGCGCTCGTCGCCCGAGATCCCGGCGCGGCGGTTGAGCCCTACCGAGCCGCCGTGCAACTCGATTCGCATTCGGCCCGTTACTGGTTTGATCTGGCCTCGGCCTACCAGGTGCTGGGAGACGTTTCAAATCAAACCCTGGCTTTGGAACATGCTATCGAGGCCGACCCCACGACACCAGACGTGGCCTGGGAAGCCGCGAATTTTTATCTGGTACAGGGCGAAGAGGCGAAGGCTTTGCGCGAATTCCGCGTGGTCTTGGAGAATGAGCCGACGCTGGCCGATCCCGCCATTCAGTTCTGCTGGCGCATCAATCCGGATGTGGACGCGCTCCTGCGCAACGTCGTCCCTGCCCGTTCCGAAGCCTACCTCGCGTTTCTCACCCTGCTGATGCAGAAACAGGAAACGGCGGCAACCGCCAAGGTCTGGGCCGCTCTGGTGGCAACGCCGCAGACCTTCGAACTCCGCTACGTTTTCGCTTATCTCGAATACCTGTTTAACCATAAAGATGTGGATCAAGCACGTTTGGTTTGGCAGCAAGCCGCCCCGCGTTTCGGACTTTCCGGCTACTTGCCCTCGGGACGCAATCTGATTGTCAATGGAGATTTCAGCCTGGATGTCCTTAACGGGGGCTTCGACTGGCAGTATCAGAAACAGCAGAGCGTTACTCTCACCCTGGATCCCAGCGATTTTCATGGCGGCCATCGTTCGCTGCTGATCGCTTTTGATGGGCCGGCAGTGAACGACGCGGGGATTCGTCAGTTCATCGCGGTCCAGCCCAATACTCTCTACGAGTTCTCTGCGTACTACAAGAATGGAGAATTTGAGGGCGCCGGCGGCCCGCATCTTACCATTCAGGATGCCTACACCCAGGCCATCTTGTACGACAGCGACGAATTGAAAGAGGCGGGATTCTGGAAGTCTGCCACCGGCGAATTCACCACCGGGGCCGATACCAGACTGCTGGTGCTGCATGTGCGGCGCCTGCCAGAAGGCAGTCCAATCCGTGGTAAGCTCTGGGTCGACGATTTCCGCCTGGCGCCAAAGCGGCAGTAACTCCTCGAATGGGATGCATTCGTTCTCATGAGCGCGACCCGCATTACCGCAATCGATCGCCGCGAACGCTCGGCGCAAGCCGATACAGTCCTGCTGTACGGCATCTTCGGTCTCCTCCTGTTTGGACCGGTCGCCTTCGGTGCGGTGGAACCATGGTCGATCTTCGTGATGGAGGCAGGCGCCGCAATCTTGTTTCTGCTGTGGATCGGCAAGCAGGTCCTGGATGGCGAAATAAAGGTCAGGTGGAATCCCCTGTTCCTTCCCATGGGAATCTTCGGCCTGCTCATCGTTTCGCAGCTCGTCTTCCGTGTGACGGCGTATCCGCACGACACCGTGTCTGTCGCGCTTCTGTACTTCGCCTATGCCATGCTCTGTTTCCTCGCGACACATACACTGCTTCGCGGGGTCCAAGCGCGCAGCCTCACACTCATTTTCTCGGTGTACGGAGCCGCTCTCGCCGGCTTCGCATTGCTCCAGGGTATTTCTTCGAACGGCAAGCTGTACTGGATCCGGCAGCCTCGCATGGGAGGCTGGATTTATGGGCCCTACGTAAATCACAACCATTACGCGGGCCTGATGGAAATGCTTGTGCCCGTTCCGCTGATTTTGTCACTGACGCGACTGGCTCCCGCAAAAGTCCGCACCGCAGCCGCAGCCACGGCCGCCGTCATGGTCGGGACCATTTTTCTCTCCGGATCGCGCGGCGGTATGCTGGCGATTGTGGTTGAGCTTGTCATCCTGGCGGCGTTGCTGGTCAAGCAGAAACGCGGCTTGCGCACCGCCATCGGGATTGGTGTGTTTTTGGCAATTGTGATCGGACTGCTGGTCTGGGTCGGCGGCCCCGAACTCAGCAAACGAATCGCCACCGCGGGGCCCGGGCACTCCGAACTCTCCGGCGACATTCGCTCCTATATCAACCGGGACGGCTTGCGCATGTTCCTGAAGAAGCCCGTCCTGGGTTGGGGCTTGGGAACCTTCCCCATTGTCTATCCTCAGTTCCGCACCTTCTACACCAATTTCTTCGTGAATGAAGCGCACAACGATTACCTGCAATTGCTGGTAGAAATGGGACTGCTGGGGTTTGCCACCATGGTCTGGTTTGTGGTGACGCTTTACAGCAGAGGTATCAAGAAGATCGGGAACTGGACCGGGGAGATAAGCGGCGCGATGACTTTGGCCTGTCTGCTCGGCATAAGCGGCATCCTGGTACACAGCGCGGTTGACTTCAACCTGCAGATTCCCGCCAACGCCGCGCTGTTCTATGTACTATGCACGGTCGCAGCCTCCGAGCCTTTCACGAAACCCGTTCGCAAACGCCGCGCCGTGCGCAGCAAGGCCTCGGAAGAAGAGACATTGGCCCCGCCGGAATCAGTGCATCAACCCGCTACGAACTTCTGAAACCAAACACTACTCCAAGAGATCAGGCCGTCCGGCGATGCCGAACGGCCTGATCTCTTGTTGAGGAATGCTGTGTCCTTGGCTTATTTGAACTGGTTCACTTGAACCTGGCCTACTGAGGCTGTGACGGACTGACCGGGTTGTCGGTCCTAGTGAGGACCCAGATGGTCACTCCGGCGATTGCTGCCGTCCCAATCCCAATAGCAACAGGAGAGGTGAGAATACCGCCTCCGGCCGCCGGAGCGGCGCCGTCGGCACGCTTCTTATTTTTCTTCTTGTCCTTGTCCGTCGACTGATCGGATGTTTGCTCGTCCCGCGTGGTCTGCTGGCCCTGGGCCAAAGTGACTGTGCCGTTGTCGTCGGTGACGCTCAGGTCTCCCTTGAGCGCGGCGATCTTCACCGTGCCATCCGTATCGGTTACGTTAAATTCCGTCCAGGCATTGGATACGGGAGCCACGCGCACATCCCCGGCGGTGGTTGCCACACCCTTGGACGTAGAAACGGAAACGCCCCCGTGTTCAACCTTCAATGAGGCACCTTCGAATTGCACAAGAGATTCGCCGAGAACCGTAATGCTCGAGCCGGGGGCGTTGATATTGGCCGCGGAATCCGACCGGGTCTGGACCAGATCACCGGTAAAGATAGCCGAGGAGGTAGGGACGTGGGCGCCGTTCAACCAGGTAGCTCCGTGGGTATAAAGCATGGCCGCGCCGGAATCGGCGGCCAACAGCGAACCAGGGAAAATCGCGAGTAGCACGCAACTTACCATCTTTCGGAAAGCAGACATGCCCATCCCACGCTCCGTTAATAACTAAGTTGATGACGTTAACGCATCGTACCCTCCAAAGTTCTTGTCAGTCAATGCCTTTTGTGCTTGCAGACGCGCTTAGCAGTGGAAAACTTTTTAATGATGCGCGGCGTAAAGCGGCCTCAACGCCACTGGTCAACCAACTTCCACCAGAGCAAGCGCAGCCATTCGTCTACAAAGGTTTTCGCCCACTGGCGATGCTGCCACCACCGCGCTCCAAAGTACGAGTCGTCACGGGCAGCGGCTACCGAGAATTTGCGTGCAGGGAGCTCATGGCGGAAAATGTCGAGAGCGCGCCGCGTATGGTAGTCCGAGGTCACGATCAGCACACTCTTGGCGCCTTCGCGCTCCAGGCATCTCTCGGCATCTTTTGACTCCTCCTTGGTCGATAATCCTTCGATCGGACAAATGCTGACCGACGCTGCCTGCTGCAAGTTCTGGATATACTTCTGTGCCAACTCTACCTGGCTGAACTCGTAGACCTTCGCGCCTGCAGGCACATTGATGACGACCCGCCGTCCGTATCCTTGCGCCAGAAGTTCCAGAGCGCGCCGCGGACGCCGTTCCGTTTCCCCTGCCAGCACCAGGATCACATCCGACGGCCGCGGCGCATCCACCAATAGAAAGCTACCGGCTCTCGCCGCCAGACCCACCGACAATCCTGCGAGTAATGCGAAGGCCACGAACCACGCGTATTTGCTGGTGCCCGGTCTCCTCATAAATTCCCAACCGCGGAAGGTAGACTCAAATTCAGCAGCACTTGGTCGCGCTCCCCCACCGCATACCTCACTGGGAGATGCTAGAATCGAAAGCGAAACTCACTACTCCCAGAAGAGATTAACTGTCGCGACGATGACGAATCACTCTGCCGCAAATCGTTCTCCCGATCAGCTCAAGAACAAGATCCAGCAGCGCCAGGCCCGCATCGGCATTATCGGCCTCGGTTATGTAGGACTACCGTTGGCCCTGCTGTTCAGCGAACAGAAGTTTGCCGTCACCGGCTTCGACATCGATCAGCGCAAGGTCGATACCCTCGCTCAAGGCGGCTCCTACATTTACCGCATCAGCGCGGAAGAAATCCAGAAAGCCAAGGCGCAAGGTTTTTCCGCCACGTCCGACTACGCCAAGCTGGTGGAGATGGACGCTGTGATCATCTGCGTCCCCACCCCTCTCAACCAATATCACGAACCCGACCTAAGCTACATCACCGACACCACACACGCCATTGCTCCCCATCTGCAGGCCGGCCAGTTGGTAGTGCTTGAGAGTACAACCTACCCGGGCACCACGGAAGAAGTCATGGTGCCGATTCTCGAGAAGGAGAACAAGAACGGGCTGAAGGCTGCACGTGGCGCTTCCCATGCCGGGAAGGAATTCTTTGTGGCCTTTTCGCCGGAGCGTGAGGACCCGGGTAACACCACCGTGGCGCGCCGCGATATCCCGAAGGTGGTGGGAGGAGTCAATCCGCAGGCTTCGGAACTGGCTGGCGCTCTGTACGGTTCCATTTTCACGCGCACGGTTCCCGTCTCATCGCCAGCCGCGGCCGAGATGACGAAGCTGCTCGAAAATATCTACCGCTGCGTCAACATCGCCCTGGTCAACGAATTGAAGCTGCTCTGCCTGCGCATGGGAATCGACATCTGGGAGGTTATCGAGGCCGCCTCCACCAAACCATTCGGCTTTCATCCCTTTTACCCCGGCCCCGGCCTGGGTGGACACTGCATTCCAATCGATCCCTTCTACCTGTCGTGGAAGGCCAAGGAATGGGACTTCCGCACTCGCTTTATTGAGCTGGCGGGAGAGATCAACAACAACATGCCCTATCACGTGATGGCCTCCGTCGGTGGGGCGCTGAATGGTCACAAGAAATCAGTGAACGGGTCGCGAGTCCTGATCTTGGGTGTCGCGTACAAAAGAGATATCGATGATCTGCGCGAGTCCCCGGCCCTCACCATCATCGAACTGCTGCAAAAAGAAGGCGCCCAGGTCAGCTACCACGATCCCTACTTCCCTTTCATCGGAAAAGGGCGCAAGTACGATTTACAGATGAAGCGCTCGGAACTGGAAAAACTGGGGCAGTACGATTGCATCGTGATCGTTACCGACCACTCCGATTACGACTACAAGAAGATCGTCGGGGAGGCGCAGTTGGTCGTGGATACCCGCAACGCAACCAAGGGAATTGACAGTCCCAAAGTAGTCCGCTGCTAGCCAGAAGTGCAGACGAGAGTGTGTGTGGCTAGATGATTGCTAGTTGTTGGTCCGTCAGGGTCGCAAAATTTCGCCGCCCGCTTCGACTTTGCGGCGGTTTGAGGGCTAGGGCGGTACCGGAAGTAGAAGTAGAAGTGCCAGAAGTAAAAGTCTCGCACAGGGTGTAATTTTTTGCTCTTTCGCCCTGGGCTCGCGGTGGCCGGGGGCAGAGCAGTCCTAAGTAATTGAAAGATCAACCCGATAGGCTTCCAAAGTCGCCGGCGGAATGGCCTTTGCCGTGCAGATTTTGGTAGTAGACTGAAGTTTGGTCGACCTTTGCAGCCCCTCAGGACAGCCGCGCTGCAGCGGGCGGAGAAACTTTCCACCCCTATCACGTGTTTTGACAAGGAGACGAGCAATTGGCTATGAGTTCTTCTGCCCCCCAAGACACTCTCTTCTCTCTTCTCCCGAAGACGAGAACTCCTTGGAGTGAATTCGCTTTCAGCACCGGAGCGCAGATCCTAGCGGTCGCATTTCTCGTGTGGGTGCGCCTGTTATATCCCACTGTTGTTTCGCCTCCCGAGCATAGTTTCCGTTCCGTCGAGCTGGTGAGCACTCCGGTTCCGGTCAATCACCAACCGCAGCCGTTGCCGCAGAAACCGGTACTGGTCGCGAATCTGGATCCGCCCACGAACGCATTGCGCCTGCCCGCGCCACAGCCGAAAGCTACCGTGAAGGTGGAAGACACTCCTGTTCCGACGGTCAACATCACACCCCAAAAATTAGAACCGCTGCCCCTCAACTCCGCGCCTGTGATTCCCAAGCAAGCGGTGAAGACGAACGTATTCTCGACTGGCAGTTCGGCCACTCCCACCCTCGCGCGCGCTGCATCGCAAGTGCAGACCGGAGGATTCGGCGATCCGAATGGACTTCCCGCCAAAGCCGGTCAGGGCAAAGCCGTCAACATCGCCGCACTCGGATCTTTTGATCTTCCATCGGGAGCGGGCCACGGCAATGGTACCGGCGGGGCCAAAGGCGTACCGGGCGTCGTCGCAAGTTCTGGGTTTGGCAACGGCACCGCCGTCGATCGCCCACGCGCATCCGCAACCACCGTTCAGCAAAGCGGCTTCGGCGATGCCGATGTTCCGGCTCCGCCCACGGTGCGGTCTCATCCCGCAGAATCCGCCGCCCAGCCGGTATCCGCGGAAATCCTTTCCAAGCCAACTCCCATCTATACTCAAGAGGCTCGGAGTCTGCGGATTGAAGGCGAAGTTCTCCTGGAAGTGGTTCTGGAAGCGTCCGGCAGCCTGCGGGTGTTGCGCGTAGTTCGCGGACTGGGCCACGGCCTCGACGACAGCGCGGTCAAGGCCGCGGAACAGATTCGCTTCAAGCCGGCGATGAGAGACGGCCAGCCAACCGATTCCACTGTCGTTTTGCACATTATTTTTCAGATGGCGTAAGTTGCCAAGAAGGTCCGGAATGCGTATTTCCCAGGTAAGGTTGCTTTCGTTCTTGTTGCTGCTGGTGTCGTCTATTCCGGCGCTCTCGCAGGATTCGGCATCTTCCGCTCCGCAAGCTGCGGCGAGTGAGGCGGCCACGACGGGACAAGGCGCAGTTAATCTTTCTCCTCCGCCCCCAGCCTCGTTCAACGATGTCATGGACCGTGTAATCCAGAGAGAGCACTTCTTCCTGGCGCAAATGCGCCACATGCATCCCATGGTCGAGACGTATCTGCAGGATCTGAAGACCGACAAAGACGAAAACGCCTTACTGGTGAAGGACCAGTATTTCCTCGGCCGCCTCGATATGAGCGACGGCCCAGAAGACACATCATTCGTGGGACAGCCCGGGTTCGGCCACCGCATGCTCAACCACCTCACCGGTCTCTACGCAATGCACTTTCTGCCTCTGGGTTTTGCCCAGATGGTTGTCCTCGATACCGATTTTCAGAAGAAGTATTACAACTTCACTTTTGTGCGCCGCGAGTTTCTTGGAGAAGTACGCTGCCTGGTGATCGATGTTCAGCCCAAGGAAAATGCCCCGCCGGGCCGGTTCCTGGGGCGCATCTGGGTGGAGGACCAGGACTACAACGTTGTCCGGTTCAACGGAACTTACTATCCGCATCCGAAGACCAGCTACTACCTGCATTTCGACAGTTGGCGACTGAATATGCGCCCCGGTGCCTGGCTCCCCGCTTACATCTACAGCGAGGAATCAGACATGAAGACCAATTTGGGGCGGTCTCTGCACTTCCGGGCGCAGACCCGTCTTTGGGGATATGACTTGAAGGCTCTGAACAAAAATTCGGAGTTCACCCAGATTCTGGTGGATTCGCCTCAGTCGGTGAAGGATCAAAGCGATGTAGGCGCGGACGCAACTCCCGTGGTCGCCGAGCGGATGTGGGAGCGCCAGGCCGAAGATAACGCGGTTGAGCGCCTGCAGAAGATCGGCTTGATGGCGCCTCCCGGCGAAGTGGACAAAATCCTGCTGACCGTGGTCAACAACCTGCTGGTCACAAATAACATCGAACTGCAGTCGGACGTGCGTTGCCGCGTCCTGCTCACTTCTCCGTTGGAGTCCTTTACCATCGGTCACACCATCGTCATCAGCCGCGGTCTGCTCGATGTGCTGCCCGACGAGGCATCCCTCGCCATGGTCCTGGCCCATGAACTGAGTCACATCGTTCTGGGGCACCATTTCGACACCAAGCTGGCGTTCAACGACCGTATGTTCTTTCCCGATGAAGACTCGTTCCAGCGCCTCGATTTCAAGCGCCGGTCAAGTGACGAAGAAGCGGCGGACGCCAAGGCACTGGAATTGCTGAAGAATTCTCCGTACAAGGATAAGTTGGGCAGCGCAGGGTTGTTCTTGAGGGCCTTGCAACAGAGCGCTCCCGACCTGCCAAACCTGATTCGCCCGCACCTGGGAAATAGTATGGCCAGCAACAAGAGCATTCGGATGTCGGTGCTGCTCACCTCTGCGCCACAGCTGGAACCGCAGCGCACCGATCAGATCGCCGCGCTTCCCCTCGGCGGCCGCATCAAGCTTGATCCCTGGACTGACCAGGTAGAACTGGCGAAGGCAAAGCCGGTCGCCCTGGCCTCAGCCCGGGAGAAGATGCCATTCGCAATCACGCCCTTCTTCCCTTACCTCACCAGAATCTCGTCTCCCGGCAGTGAGAAGGTCGCGCTTACCACGCCTGCCCCGAAGTGATGTAAGCAATCTTCTCCCGATGCAGTTGACGCAAGAGTGGTCCGTGTCGTCTGAAAATTGCGACGCGATAGCAAACGGCACGCCTGGCGGCGCGCCTTGGCAGATTTCGAATTCAATCGCCCAATCAGCGATTACTGGATGGAACTGCCAACGTTAGAAAATACGTTGTTAGCGTTCGAACCGATGAGCCGGATCGTGCCGACCACAATCACCAGAATCACAGCCAGCATTACCGCGTACTCCGCGATATCCTGACCGCGCTCATCCTTCCAAAGATTCTGCCAAACGTTTTGTAGAATACTTGCCACGGGCTCCGTCTCCTTAAACCTCTTTTAGGTGTACGCCTCTACCTGCACGAGAGAATGATCATCATCCTACTCTTGCGACCGGATCAAATTTTTGTCCCGAGGCTGGTCTTGAACAAATGATAGGTGGAGCGCCTGAACCCTACAATAGCCCGTAAGTGCCATCCCTGGTTCAGTGGACGATAAAGATTAACTTCCTATCAGACAATACTTTTCAAAGGAAGCGACTGGTTCACGGCAAACAGCGCCAACTCCAGCCGCGTGGATACTCCCAGCTTGTCGAAAATATTGCTTAGATGGTGCTTGACCGTGTCTTCGCTGATCTTGAAGTATTCGGCAATCTCCTTGTTCGAGTATCCTGCCACCACTGCGGCCACAATCTCCAACTCGCGGGGGGTGAGCCCGAATTTCTTTTGCCGCGCTTCGTCACTGGAGGACTGCACCAGCGTCCGCAGGTACTGCACCAGGTTAGAGACGCTCTCCCGTCCTACCCAGTACTCGCCGGACATCACGGTATGGATGGCTTTCAGCAAAAGTTGAGTCGCGGAGTCCTTGAGCACAACTCCCCGCGCGCCCAGCTGCAGAGCCTCCACAATCTGGCTCTTTTCCGCCGCCGCCGTCAGCAGGATCACGCGCACCGGAGTGGAGTTCGTCCCTGCGCTCAGGTCGCGCAAAGCTTCCAATCCCGGATGCTTGGGCATCGCCAGGTCCAGCAAAAGGATATCGGGCTTCAGCTGCCGTGCCAGTCTCACCGCTTCCGCGCCGTCCGAGGCCTCGCCCAAGACCTTCAAATCCGGTTCAGCTTCCAGCAGACGGCGCAATCCATCGCGGAAAATCGGATGGTCGTCGGCGATCACGATACGAACAGGCTGTGACTTCTTAAAGTTCATCTCGCACTTCCCCATCTTTCGGAACTTTGATTTCCAGGCGGGTTCCCAGGCCGGGATTTGATTCTACCGTGAGTGCGCCCGCAATTAAATGGACACGTTCTTTGATGATCATTGGTCCCTTGCCCATCTGGTCTAGTTGTTCCTGCGTAAGGCGGCCGGCAAACGGGAATCCCTTGCCGTCATCCTCCAAGGTCAGGCTCCACTGGCTGGGATTCGAACCCAGTCGCACCAGGGCATGACGGGCGTGGCTGTGCTTGCGCACGTTGACCAGACCTTCCTGCACGATCCGCAACAGTTCCCGGCAGACCTTCTCCGGCATCTCCAGTTTCTCGATGTCTGTGACAAAACGCGCCGAAATCCCCGTCTCCCGCTCAAACCGTTCCACCGTGTCGGTCACCACACTGAGAAACCTTCGAGCATCCACGTCGATCGACTTCATCTGCTGCATCAGTTCCCGCAGCTTCAGGACTTCCTCGCGCAGCAAACCCTGGATCCGTCCCAGTTCGCCGGCGACTACGGCAGGAGTATTCTCCGCCTGACGCCGCAGGACATCCACCTGCATCTCCACCGCGATCAGTGACTGCACCGCTCCGTCGTGCAGTTCGCGGGCGAACCGTGCGCGCTCTGCTGCACCAGCCCTGCGCCGGAGCCGATGCAACAGATAAACGTTGTACACAGCCGGCCCCACCTGGCGGAGTAAATCAAGCACGAAACGCAGCTCTTCTTGCTTATCCCCCTGCCCCGCCGGATCGAATACGAATACTCGTCCCCGCCACTCGCTTCCAAACACAAAGGAAACTTCAATCAAAGAGCGAAACGGTTGGCGCTCGTTCAATCGAACCAGCGGTTCGGCCAATGGCGAAGACACCTGGTTTCCCTCGCGGTCCAGCGCGATCACAGACCAGCGCCCAGCTGCATTCGCCGCGTAGCACACGTCGCCGGGAAAATCCTCCAGGTAGATCTTCGCCTCGCGTGGGCCAGAATCCAACCACGCGAAGTCGGAGAGCTCTCCGTTGGTTTTGCGTAACTCTCCCAGAAACCTTCTTTGGCTGTGGATCTCCTGCGCGGCGATCACCAGGCGCGCCGCGCCGTACATGGTGACAATTTCCCGGCTGATCTGCTGCAGCGTTCCCGTCAGCCCCGCTTCCACTCGCACTTTCGCCAGCATGCTAGTCACCCCGGCCTTCTCTGCCCGCAGGTGCTTCTGCTGCTGCGCCAGGTAGCCCAGCAGCAACCCCATGACGAGCAAATAGACCGACAACATAAACAGCCGGTTCGGCTCAAACTCGGTCGTGTTGATCCGCAGACCGGAAAAAATATCCCAGGGTAAGCGTCCCCCGCGCAGCGCCCCCATATGCAGCAGGGCAAGACTCTCTGCCCACAATAGGACCACTTCAGCCGCCGCCGTGCTCAGCGTCTCCCACAAGCCCCACCGGTAAGCCGCCGCAGTCAGTACGAAAACGAAAAACAAGAAGAACGGACTTCGCGGACCTTCCCCAAAGATTGAGATGAAGGCCGGCCACACAATGTCGGCCACGTGAACCAGAATACGAAACGATGCCGTCGACGCTTTTCGCCTCCGCAACAGCATCAGTACGAGACTGCTATTGGCCAGGTAAAAAACGAACAGGCCGTAGGCAGCATTGGAACGGCCTAATTGCGTCGGGTCCATACGGATCGCCACCAGCGCGGAGACCGCCAAAAACACGCGCGCGGTCGCCAGCCATCGCTCCGTGCGGCGAATCTCACTGGGATCCGTTGAAGCCTGTGGTCTTCCAAGAAAACGGTGGTTCGAGTCAGTCCGCAATCGAGTCACTTCCCGCCGGGGCGTATCTTTCAGGTAAAGGGGTTGTCTCGCATAGTATTGATAAGAAAGATCAGGAGCAAGCAAAACTTTATACGGGTAATTCCTCAGGCACCCGGGTCGACCCGGTTCATCCATATCGTGGATTACTTCGGTAACCTTAAGCCTTCTCTAATGTCAGTCTAAGATGGCAGCGAGGACTGTGTTCTTGCGCACCTTTTCCAAACTCTGGACCGCAGCCGTGGCAGTCTGTCTGGTGACCCTGATCCTGGCTGCGCTTATCCTGCGTCAGTCTTTTCGCCTCGCCGCTCTCAGCGATGTGATTCAGTGCCTCTTGCTGTTTTCCGGGACGATGTCCCTCATCCCTCAGGCGATGCGGTGCCGCGGACGGTTGCGCCTGTTCTGGATGCTCATCGCTACCGGCATCGCCTTTTGGTTCTGCTACCAGTTGTTCTGGACCTACTTCGAAGTCTGGCTGCGTCAGGATGTGCCTGATCTCTTCGTAGGAGACATCGTACTTTTCTTGCACATTGTGCCGCTGATGGCAGCTCTGGCACTGCGTCCTCACCTTCCCCAGGAGGAATATGCTGCGCGTCTGCGCCGCCTCGACTTTGCCTTGATGGTAATTTGGTGGGTGTATCTCTACGTCCTCGCTGTCATCCCCTGGCAATACGTCGAGGCCAATGGGGCAGCCTATGATCGCAATCTGAACTCGCTGTATCTCATCGAGAAACTGGCGTTTCTGAGCGCCTTGGTGCTGGCCTGGAGAGGGAGCAAAGGCGGCTGGAGAAGTTTTTACGCCAGCCTGTTCGGCGCCAGCATTACCTACGCCGCCAGTTCCTACCTCGCCAATTGGGCGCTCGACCGGAACAGTTATTACAGCGGAAGTCTCTACGATATCCCCCTGGCGGTCTCCATGACCTGGATCACCGTGATCGGCCTGTGGACCCGCGAACGCGAACCGCAAGCCCTTGTACGCTCTACTTCCTCGTCTCACGGCGTGTGGCTGGCCCGGCTGGGAATGATCGCAGCTTTTTCGCTCCCGCTATTCGCCGCCTGGGCTCTTCTGGACGGAGCAATTCCACCCCGTATCCGTTCGTTCCGCATCGTCTTGACTCTGGCTACAGCACTTCTCATGGGTGTCATGGTTTTCGTCCGGCAGCGCCTGCTCGACCGGGAATTAGTCCGGTTGTTGACCGACTCGCGGGAGTCCTTCGCCAATCTAAAACGTTTGCAGGTGCAAATCACCGAATCCGAGAAACTGGCTTCGGTCGGCCAACTGGTGGGCGGCGCGGCGCACGAACTGAACAATCCCATTGCCGCCATGCTGGGATATTCCGATCTGCTCATGAGCACGCCTCTCAACCCGGACCAGCACGAACTGGCGGAAAGGATCGGGCAGCATATTCGGCGCACCAAGTCGCTGGTGGCCAGTCTGCTCAGTTTTGTCAAGCAAGGCCCGGCCGCGATGGCTCCCGTGGATCTCAACACCGTACTGCGGACCGCCGTCAAACTCGCGCAACCCCAGTGGCAATCTCTAAAAATCGAAGTTCACACCGAACTCCAGCCCAATATGCCACTCGTCCTGGGAGACTCCAACCAGTTGCTCCAAGTTTGCGTGCAGATCCTCAACAATGCGCTGCACTCGGCGGATCGGCGTACTGGACGAACTCTTACCGTTGCCGCGGAACACAAAGACGGCCTCGCCATCGTCGATATTTCCGACACAGGCTCGGCTGCAAACCCAGGCCAAAAGGAAGAAGAAGAACAGAGTCTCTTCAACATGGGCTTGGGCGCTTGTCAGGGCATCCTGCAGCAGCATCGTGGGCGGATCTCTTGCCAGCACGACCGAACTTCGGGGACCGCGATCCGGATCGAGCTCCCGGTCATCCCTCCGGCGCAGGAGAAATCGACTGGAGATGGGGTTCCGGTGGTGTGGCAACCTCAACCGTTCGCTTGAGCTGGCCGCAAGCGGCGTAGATATCCCGCCCCCGCGGACGCCTCACAAATGCAGGAATGCCCGCTTCTCGCAGGGTGTTTTGAAACGCCGTCACTCGCTCCGCGCTGGGAGTCGTAAAGGCAATTCCCGGCCCCGGGTTCAGCGCGATCAGGTTCACCTTACAGCGCAGCCCGCGTAGCAACTCGGCAACTTCCCTGGCATTCTCCGGCGTGTCGTTCACGCCCCCGAGCAGTACGTACTCGAAGGTAATCCACTCCCGCGTGCGCAACGGAAACTCCCGCGCCGCGGCTATCAGCATTTCCAACGTCCACTTCTTGTTCAGCGGCATCAGCCGCGTACGCAGCGCATCGTTCGAAGCATTCAAAGAAATCGCCAGCTTCGGCCGTATCTTCTCCCCGCCAAAATCATGGATGCGCGGCACAATCCCCGCCGTCGACACCGTCATCCGCCGCTCCGCAATCCCAACGCCCTCCACTAACAACCGCGCCGCCTTCACAAAATTCTCGTAATTCAGGAACGGCTCGCCCATGCCCATAAAAACCAGGTTGATGCGATCCTCCGGCGGCGAAACCTTCTGGTCCTTGAGCACTGCACAAACCTGCCCGACGATCTCGCCCGCAGTCAGGTTGCGCTTTACGCCGAGCAATGCCGTGAGACAGAACTGGCAGTCCACCGCACAACCCACCTGGCTGGAAATGCAAATCGTCGATCGGTGGTTTTGGGTGGCGCATCGCTTCCAGCGCTGGGATAAGAGTCCTTCGTGATTGGGGGCTTCAGCCCCTGAAGTACTTAGGCCGGGAAGCTCCGCCAACTCCCCCGATTCACTCCCATCGCCCGCTTCCCCGCCGTCACCTTCCGGCATCCACACGGTTTCAACGCTCTCTCCGTCGGCAAACCCAATCAGGTACCGCACCGTCCCGTCCTGCGAGACAAATTTCTTCTCGATCTGCGCCGCCCCAACCATAGTCCCGCTCTGCGCCAGACGCTCACGAAACTCCCGCGGCAGTGTAGACATCTCCTCCAGCGTCTCCACCCGCTGCCGGTAGACCGCGTCCATGATCTGCTTGGCACGATAGCTGCGCTCACCCGCCTTGATTACCAGCGCGATAATCTCTTCGCGGTCCAGACCGAGTAGCAATGTCAAAGGGTCCCTCATCGATTAAATCGGACACATCTCCGTCTGGGCTGCATCAAAAAACCTTCAGGATTATCCTGCAACTTGCTGATTCTAAATCACTAAACATCTTATTGTCGCACACCCCGCCGGGCCCCGCCAGATGTGTAAGAATAGTATGGTACGTCTGGGAAGTTCCAAGAATCAAACTTAAGAACGCCCGCCCCAACTACATCGCCATGGTAAAAGAAGTCCGCAATATTCGCCGCCAGGTATTGCCTCACGGCCTCACCGTAATCACCGAGCAGATGGAGCACATCCGCTCGGCGTCCATCGGAATTTGGCTCGAAACCGGCTCCCGCGACGAAACGCCGCAATCGAACGGCATCTCCCACTTCATCGAGCACATGGTCTTCAAAGGCACCAAGCACCGCACCGCCGAAGAGATTGCCCGCCAAGTCGATTCCATCGGCGGCAACATGGACGCCTTTACCTCCAAAGAATGCATCTGCTTCAACGTCAAGGTGCTCGACGAGAACGTTCCCATCGCGCTTGAGATTCTTACGGACCTCGTCCTGCACCCCACATTCACCGCCGAGGACATCGCCCGCGAGCGCGGCGTGATTCTCGAAGAAATCAAGATGGACGAGGACAATCCTGACTACCTCGTCCACGAAATCTTCACCCAGAATTTCTGGAAAGATCATCCGCTGGGCAAACCCATCCTGGGAACCAAAGAAACTGTGAAGCGTTTCGAGCGCCAGGCGGTGCTCGATACATATGCTCATCGCTTTGCACCCGGCAACATCATCGTAGCCGCCGCCGGGCATCTCGACCACGATCAGTTCGTCGACCTCGTGGTGAAGCACTTCGAGCACCTGAAGCCCGCGCAGAACGGCTTTCACTCCGCCGAACCCAAAATCGTTCCGCGCATCGTGCTGCGCAATAAGAAAGCGCTCGAGCAGGTTCAGCTTTGCATCGGCGTTCCCGCGTATCCCATTGCCCACGAAAAGCGCCACGCCGGCTACATTCTCAACACTCTGCTCGGCGGAGGCATGAGTTCCCGCCTGTTCCAGAATATTCGCGAGCGTCAGGGCCTGGCCTACTCGATTTACAGCGACCTCAATCCCTACCGCGATACCGGATGCATGGCCGTCTACGCCGGGACTTCGCTGGCCTCGGCAGCGAAAGTAGTCCGTTCGGTCGTAAACGAATTTCGGGACTTGAAAAATAAGCCGGTGCCCGAGGAAGAGCTGCGCCGTTCCAAAGACCAACTCAAAGGCAGTCTAATGCTGTCGCTCGAGTCGAGCACAGCTCGCATGTCCAACCTGGCCCGGCAGGAAATGTACTTCGACCACTTCCAGGATCTCGATGAACTCATCGAGAAGATTGAAGCCGTCACCGCCGCCGATCTGCAAAGCTTGGCCCAGGAATTTTTCAAAACGGAATCGGTTGCCGTCACCGCACTCGGCAATCTGAGCGGGTTGAAGATCTCCCGCGATCAACTCACCTGCTGAAAATCCTCTGGCATTACCCTGTGTTCCCCGTGCCCTGAGCGAAGCCGAAGGGTGCTCTATGTTTAAAGCTTTGTCTTCCACGTGTAACTTTCTCGGCCCCGGCTCATCCCATCTCAGCCTGCAGGTAAGAACCTGCCGGACGACCGAACTTGATACTCACCTCGAAGGAGAAACCTATGAAGAAGATTTTCGGCAGTTTGATGCTTGCGTGCTTGTTGGCCGCCCCGTTGGCTGGCTTCGCTCAGGACTCGATGAAGCAGGATAGCTCAACCCAGGACACGATGAAAAAAGACGACTCGATGAAGAAAGACGATTCGATGAAGAAGGACGACACCAAGAAAACAACCAAAAAGGCCAAGACCGCGAAGAAAGACTCGATGAAGAAAGACGACAGTATGAAAAAGGATGACATGAAGAAAGACGACAGTATGAAGAACGACCAGATGAAGCCGAACTAGTCGTCCGGATGCAGGCGCGGGCCATCGGGTCCGCGCCGCTTTTGCCTTCTTTAATGTCCCGCCGTGCTAAGAAGTTCCCTTTGTTCCTCGTTTGCCTCAACACCCGCGTCGTCGGCTACTTCCGCACCGGGATGCCCGGTTAACGACGTCTTCAGATATTTCCGCAGGCAGCGCGTACAAGGAAAATAGCCCTCCTGCATCGCTTCCTTGGCCGTCATCGTGCGCTCGGAGGCTTTGTCGTGGATGAAAGGGCACCCGGGCACATGAAAGAGCTTGGCGCCGGATGAAACCACCACCACCAGATCGGGAGGAATGTTGTTACCCGGCTCGGCATGCTGCGATCGGATGAAATTCCTGAGAGTGGGGACCTTCGCCAACTGCAAACCTCCGGCGATCAGAGCCATCGCCGCCACCGGCACCAGCCACGCCGACCAACTCGACCATGCCCGCCTGTCCACTGCGGTATTTTTCGCCAGCCGTTTCTCGAGCCTCCGGCCGAAACCCGCGGGCACCTCCAGCATGCGCTCATCGCCATAGAGCTGCACCACATTCCGCGTTCCCGCCAGCACCGAGGCACACTGCTTGCAGGTTCGGAAATGCTCGTCCATCGTAGAGCGCAGCGCAGCGTCGACGTCTCCATCGACGTAATTCGAAATTTCCTTACATACCTGTTCGCAGTTCGCTACCATGGCTTGTTTCCCTTCTCGAATGGCAGACGGCTGAACCAGCCCTGCTCCCATCCGGCGGCCAGTAGATCGCGCAGCATCAGCCGCGCCCGCAACAGCCGCGTCTTCACCGAGGCCACCGTTATGCCCAGCGCCTCGGCCGTCTCCTGAATGTTCAGGTGTTCCATATCGCGCAGCACAAACACCTCGCGATATTTTCGATCAAGTGTGGCCAGGGCCTCCGCCAGCCGCTGGCGCACTTCCTTTCGCTCCAGCGCTTCCGAGGGAATCTCGCGCCAGTCAGCAAAATCGCGGGGTGCATAGTCACTATCCTCGTCACGGCGGTCGTCGATGCCTTCCATGGGCACAGTTCGCTCCCTTCGCCGGCGCATCAGAGACTCATTCACCGTGATCTGAATCAGCCACGTGCTAAAGCGAGCCTCGGCGCGAAACTGCCGGATATTCGCAAACGCCTTCAGCATCGCCTCCTGCGCCGCGTCCTCAGCGTCCTGCTCATTCCTTAGAATCGCGAGCGCCGCGGCATAAACCCGCCGTTCATAAGGCCGGACCAACTCGTAGAACAGTTCATGCTGGCCGCCCTGCACGCTTGAAATCAGATCCTGCTCGCGCGTACTGGTCTGCCCCGGATTGTTCAACACCATGCCTGGTTCGGACATCTAGCGTGCAATCCTCGCTTCGTCACGCGCGTTCTAACCGCAGCGCTAAAGCTCTGCGCCACCCAAAGGCCGGGGCTTCTCAGTACTCCGGATCTTTCTTCCAACCTGTCAGCATGGAAACGAAATTGTTCCAGCCATGCAGGATCACCATCACCAGATGTCCGAGGATGAAAAACAAGATCGCCCACATCACCGCGAAATGCCAGATGCGCGCATAGTGAAACCCTCCCATCATCCACGCCAGCCAGGAGAACTGAATCGGCTTCCACACCACGAGACCGGTGAGCACTGAGAGAACGCCAAGCCCGATTGCAGTGGTGTAAGCGTGTTTCTGCAGAGGATTGTAGGCCTCGCGAACCGGCGGCTTCGGTCCGAAAAAAAAGTAGTGCTTCACCATCGGCCACACCCCCGGAATATCTCGGTGGGTGAATAGTACTTGCCGGTAGTTCCCGCTGAAAATCTGATAGCCAAGATAGAAGAGGCCGGTAGCGATGTAGATCCACATGAAGGTGAGATGCCACTGCAACCCTCCGCCCAGCCAGCCGCCAATCGCGAACGCTCTCGGCCAATGCAGCAAGTCCTTCTGCGGAATCTTCGCGCCGAAGCTGGGAAAGGCGCGAAAAATCTGCAGACCGCTGCCGACCATCACAAACAGCGAGACCGTATTCAGCCAGTGGCACAGCCGCACCACAAACGGATGCTCGTAGACGGCGCGAGCCACGACCACGGGCGCTTCCTCTTCGCCCTCGGCGTTCTTGCCTTTAGGTTGAATGATTTCGATAACCGCACCGCTCATGAGTAACCTCGTAGCGCCGCCGTTTCGGCGGCTGTCTCTTCGTAAGGCTCAGGGCAGGCCATGGCGGCGTCTCGCCGCCATTTGCCTGGAACAATACGCGCCCGCTAAAGCCGGCGAGACGCTGGCGCTACAGCCCATAAAACCACGAATAGCCCTGGTCTTCCCAGTAGCCAACTTTTTCCAACACGTGCGTGACTTTCAGATCCGTCAAGTATTTGGCCTGTTTGTAACCAATCTTGGTAGGAATAGTCAGCCGCAGGGGCGCGCCGTGCTGGCGCGTCAGCGGCTGCTCGTACATCTCGTAACACAGCAAAGTTTGCGGATGCAGCGCGGTCGCCATATCCAGGGACTCGTAGTAATCGTCGGCGCAATTCACCGTAATGAAGCGCGCGGCAGGATCGGCGCCAACCAATTGCAGGAAGTCCGAAAGGCGCGCGCCACCGAACCGTCCAATCACATCCCATCCTTCAACACAAATGTGGCGAGTGTTCTGCCGAAAGCGCGGCAGAGCCTGCACCTGGGTCAGCGTGTATTCCCCAGGTTTCTTGACTGCTCCGCTGACGGTCAGAGTCCAGTTTTCGAAGATCACTCCAGGATCGTCGACGTCGTAGCCGTTGATGGGAAACTTCGCGAAGGGAGTCAAGTCGGCGTTGTCGAAGGTAGTCGCCAGATGGCCGGAGCGGAAAAGCCGCGCCGAAGCCCAGTCGCTGAAACCCAGCCCCTTCTTGAGCAACCCTTCCTGCAGGCTTGGAATGGCGAATGCGCCCAGCGCCAGCACAGGCGTCAGCTTGAGCAATTCCCGCCGGCCCATTTGCCGGAACTTTTTTTCATCTACTTTTCGATCATTTATCTTGCGGTCGTTCATTTGCGATCATCTTTCTTCATGAATTGACCTCTAAGATACATCCGGCCCGCAGCCATGGGATTCACGAGACTCGCGAAAGTTTCGTAACGGCTAAGGTTGCGCTCCCGGCCCAGTTTGAGAATCATAACGCGGCGGCGTCCACCTAGAACGTACCTTTTGCTAGCCTTTACCGGGGGTTTCGGGGCATACTAGAGGAAGAGCCAGCCCCTCGGGGAGTTCCCGGTTCGTCAGATTTAGGACCGACAGCCCCAGATACGGAAGTCCGAGTTCCCGCATGTCCAGTCTAGAGACCATTCTGCCGAAATCCGACCAACCTTTGGCGGCAGAGCCGCGAAAGAATGGGACTGAAGACCCCAGGCAGCGGGGGCTGATGCTGGGATCGCTCTGCCTCCTTCTTCTGGCCCTGGGCATCGTGCTTTGGCATGACCGCGATTTCTGGTTCCCGGATACCCAGGAAGCGGAATCGGACCCATTGTTCGAGAGTTTACCCGCCGCCATAGCCGCTCCGTCGTCGGAACCCGCTATGGTGGCCAAGCCGGCGCGGGCAGCGAAATTGAGGCACAAAGCCCTGCTCAAAACCGATAAGGAGGCAGCGCGGGCAACCGACACTCCCGCCTCACAAACTGTGGTGCTGCCGGCAGTGGCAACCACTCGGACGGTCTTGCCTCCTCTGGAAGTCGAGGTTGTCGCGGGCGACACGCGTCGCACTATCCGGCCAGGTAGCACCTCCGTGCGCGTGGACCTCCAGCCCGGCACACCACCGCAACCCGCTACAGACGTTGACGCCACCAACGATGCGGAGATCGCGGCGAATGTCCCCAGCAACGCCGCTGAGCGCGTGCAGATGTCCACCGATACGTCTGAGATCGTGACCAGCCCAGTGCAGCCCAATTATCCGCTGCTGGCGCGGCAAATGAAGGTGCAAGGCTCGGTAATTCTGCAAGCCCTGATTGGCAGGGACGGAGTCATCCAAAACCTGCGCCTGGTCAGCGGCCCGCACATTCTGGCCTCCGCTGCCGAGGACGCCGTTCGGCAATGGCACTTCAAGCCGCACTACCAAGGCAGCGAGGCGGTCGAAACCCAGGCCAAGATCACCGTCAACTTCACCATTTCGACCAACTGATCCAGCGGCTGAACTTGCCGCAGCACTTCGGGGGTCCCGCGATTGCCCCAAAATAACGAACGCCCTGATCTCTTTCGAGATCAGGGCGCCCGGGCAGCCCTCCCCCAGAACTGCTCACCGACGAACTTAAACTCTGAACGGGTTTCTGCAAATGGCACTACCGTGCTACTGGGCCACCCCCGAAGTGCTATGTGACCTAAGGTCCTGAAAACCAGAGGTTCGCCAGCCTTTTTTGTGCATTACTCCCGGCTCGCCAACTCTCCTGCCCTCTGAAGTCAACCCGCTTCCTTGCCGATGGACAAACCAGCGAGCGTTCTTCGGAAGCGAACATGCCAGCCTTTCAAGACCCCGAAACTTATCGCGACATCCTCGATGGGCTGCAGATCGGCGTTAGCGTGCTCGACCTGCAGAAGAAGATTGTCTTTTGGAGTGACGGGGCGGAACAGATCACTGGCTATGCGCGGATCGATGTGTTGGGTCACTCCTGCGCGGAAAACATCCTTCTGCATTGCGACCAGAACAGTTGTGAAATGTGTACCGAGAAATGCCCCATGGCGACGGCGCTGCATGAGGCTAAGCCGGTGGAAGCCATGAGTTTTATTCACCACAAGTCAGGACATCGGATTCCAGTGCGCAGCTGGGCAATTCCGCTGCGGGATAAGCGCGGCTCGATCATCGGCATCATCCAGACTTTCGAAGGCGAGTTCGCCTTAGCCGATGTGGACCCGAACAACCGCAGCATGCAAGAACACGGCTGGCTCGACGACGTGACTGGATTGCCGAATCAGGCAGTCATGCAGTCGCACCTGCGCGAGACGCTGGGCACGTTCACCGAGGTTCACATTCCTTTTGGCATCGTTTGCCTGCAGGTCCATGATCTTGGCCAATTTCGGTCCAGTTATGGCCAGGGCGCGGCCAGATCCATCCTGCAGGTGCTGGCCCGGACCCTGAGAAATACGGTTTGGCCCAACGACTTTGTTGGCTCCTGGAGTGATGGCCAATTCCTGGCCATCTTGATGGGGTGCAGCGAGGAAGCGCTGCAAGCCGTCACCCAGCGAATGCTCAGGATGATGGCGAGTGCAACCATTCGCTGGTGGGGAGAAAATTTGTCAGTGGCGATTTCGATTGGCTGCACCAGCGCTCGGGCCGGCGATACCGTCGAATCGCTTCTGCAGCGAGCGCAGCCCGCGTTCAGCGACGAGCAAGTCGCGTTGTCGGTTCGCGCCACCGCAGCCTCTGGCGATCGATCGTCACGGAGTTGAGCTGGATGAGCTAACTTATGTTCGCGATCATCGGCATTGTCGTGGTTTTCGGCTGCGTGGTGGCCGGCTACCTGATGGAGCACGGGAATCTTCGCGTGCTCATTCAGCCGGCGGAACTCGTCACCATCCTCGGGGCAGCCATCGGCACCGTTCTCATCGCCAATCCGCTTCACATTCTCAAGCAAATTGCCGGGGGAATCGGCGGCGTTTTCGGCGGTTCCAAGTACACCAAAAAGGCCTACATCGATTCCCTGAAGATGATGTATGACTTGCTAAACAAGGCCCGCAAAGATGGGTTGATGGCGCTCGAAAGTGACGTGGAAGAGCCCGACAAGAGTCCCTTGTTCTCCAAGGGGCCAGCCGTTTTCAAGAACCACCACGTGCGCGATTTTGTGTGCGATTCGCTGCGCATGGCCATCACCGGCGTGGATGCTTTCGATCTCGATCAAATGCTGGATCTTGATCTCGAGGTTCATCATCATCAGGCCTCTCTGCCCACTACGGCGCTCAACAGCATGGCGGATTCCTTGCCGGGACTGGGCATTGTGGCTGCCGTGCTGGGCATCGTGATTACCATGGGCGCATTGGGCGGCCCACCGGAAGAAATTGGGAAAAAAGTCGCGGCCGCGCTGGTGGGCACGTTCCTGGGAATCCTGCTCTGTTACGGGTTGATTGGCCCCATCGCAGCCAACATGGTAAAGATTGCCGACGACGAGCACGCCTTCCTCTATGTTTTGCGTGTTCTCATCGTATCTTTCCTGAAAGGCACCGCCCCCATCATGGCAGTGGAGGTGGCACGGCGAGCCGTGCCGGGTCATGTGCGCCCATCATTCAAAGAAGTGGAGGCAGCCTGTCGCAACAAAGGAGCTTCCGAGGACGCAGCCGCACCCGACGCTGCTGCCGCAGCCGCGTCCGGATAGCGTACCAGGCAGGATTACACCCCATGGATAAGACTCGTCCCATCATCATTCTCAAGAAAAAAGGCGGCCACGGCGGCCACCACGGCGGCGCGTGGAAGGTCGCCTATGCCGATTTCGTCACCGCCATGATGTCTCTGTTCATCGTCTTGTGGCTGCTCAGCAGCAGCAAACCGGTTCAGGAGGCAGTGGGCGGCTACTTCAGAGATCCTAACGGCACCGCCGAAAAGAAAGGAACTGTCAATGCGGGTGCTGGTGAGAATTTCACTCTCACCAAAGACGACATGCCCAAGCTGAAGGATCAACTCGAACAAAAGATCCGCGAGATGAACGACTTCGAAAAACTTAAGAGCCACGTCGAGATGACAGTCACCGCCGAGGGCTTGCGCATCGAACTGATGGAATCCGCTTCCGGAACTTTCTTCGACAGCGGCAGCCCGAAGCTAAACGGCGACGGGCGCGATCTGCTCATCACACTGGCCCAAGAACTGGGCAAGCTGCCGAACAAAATCTCAATCGAGGGCCATACCGACTCCAAGCCCTACGCCACCTCAGGAAACTACAGCAACTGGGAGCTTTCCACCGACCGCGCCAACGCTGCCCGCCGCCTCATGCAGGCCAACGGAGTCCGCGCGGATCAGATCACTCAGGTCCGTGGATTTGCCGATCAGCGCCTGCGAAAACTCGACAACCCGCTCGACCCCTCCAACCGCCGCGTCTCGCTCATTGTGCAATACATCCCCAAGGCCACCGACGACGAGAAAGACGCAAAGCCCTCCGCTGAAGGAGAAGAGAAGAAGGACAAGGAAAAACTAGAAGAACACAAGAGTGAAACCGAGAAGCCCGACGCCGGCAAAGAGACTTCCACGAAAAAACAGTGATGTGACAACGGTGGCATCCAAATACGCTAATAAAAGCTAATCTGTCTCGCAGACCACTCCACGTGCCGCGAGTTTCACTATCGAAACAGCCCGCTAGATCTTTTGTGGGGATCCTGTATATTTTGACTCCATGATAGAAAAACCTTCTACTGTGGGTGCGCCACGGATTAGTCGCATCATCCTCTACGTGAGAGATCTCCCTAGAGTTGCCGCCTTTTACGAACGCCATTTCGGCATGCGTCCACTTCCAGGTGGTACGAGCGGCTGGCTTGAACTGGATGGCCCCCAAGGCGGCTGCACAATTGCGCTGCATAAAGCAAGCGCGGCGCAGAAAAGTGGGGCGGCCATTAAGCTTGTATTCGGAATCGCCAAAGTCCGGGCCTTTAAGACGCGAAGGAAAAAGATGGATTGAAGTTCGGCGTGGTTCACGAGGCAGATGGGTTCGAGTTCTCTAATGCAAAGGATCCAGCGGGCAACTCGATACAGATTTCCAGCCGGGGAATAAAAGAGCCCGCCGGAAGGTAGTGGGTCAGTTTGAATCTAAAAGCGAAAGCAGCTCGTCTAGGGCCCACACGTGATTCGACAGCCCGGCTTCCATCGCGGGGGTCACACGGATAGTCTGGTGCACGCGGCAGAAATTGTAGTACATAAACCACAGGGCGACGGCGGCGGCGTGATTTTCGACCTTCTTGGAGAAAGCGTTCGTCAGGCGAGTAAAGCGCCGAATGCTCATCCGCATGGATAGATTCTGCCGCTCTACAAAGCTGGTGCTCACATGCCTTGGGTCAGGATTCCCGCTCACGACCTTCATATCGCACCCGATGCAGGTCGCAGGGGAATAGCGCTTGTGATCCTCAGCAGGAGCACCGTAAATTTTCTGCAATTGCGCGTAGTCAACGTCCGCACCAAAGGCACCCTCGACAGCCTCTAAGTATGCCTTGTGACCGTCCGTCGTGATCTGGACCCGGACACGGTTGCTGATACGGCTGGCACAGTCATCTAGGAACTCGCCCGCCCAGACCGCGTCCCGTCCACCCATTAGGTAGCTCACGCAGAGTTTTGTGTCTGCGTCCAACGCCGTCCAAGTCCAGGTATCGCCCCAGCCCTCAGCCTTCTTTTCCGGTCTGGCGTTCTTAGCCTTCGCACCCACGAAGTTCCAAATTTCGTCGCACTGCAAGCGGCGCACGCGCAGATTTCGGACGTTCCGGTCGTGGTAGCCGACACAGGCATCGGCTAAATCGACCAGCAACTTTACGACTGTGTTTTTGGCAACGCCCGTCATTCGTACCGTGGCGCGGATGCTGTTTCCCTCGACCAGCGCCCCGACGACCCTTGCCTGCTGCTCTTTTGTAAGCCGATTCATAAACTGAACTATATGCTTGAGCATGGGGAATGTCAAGCAAAAACCGCATTGACGCGGCAGGGGGATGGCCCGCTACGGGACTACCCGCGCCGCCAGTTGAGCTTGAAAAAGCCACTGGACGGGCAATGGGGATCGTGCGCTATGATCCGAAGCGTAGAGGGGCCAGTGATGCTCCGCCGCGCGTGAGCGCGAGCGGAACACCTACTAGCACAATCGAAAACGTTGACGCGTTTTCGATTGCGAGGAACACCATAATATGCATGGTGGCCCTCCTTTCTCTCCTTAACCCTTTCGGGCTGGGGGAGCCTGTGAAAGCCCTTTCAGTGGCGGGCCGCTTGTGTGCGGCCCGTTTTTATTTCTGGGCTTCATATCGTCCTGCGCCAGAGGGCTGCACCGTCCTCCGGGCTGATTCCCACCTTTTTCACAAGGCCTTCTTTCTCCAGAGAGCGCAACGATTCCCTCACCGTGTCCGCATGATTCTTTGAGTTGAAATCATACTTTGCCCTCTCCATCATGTCGGTGATCTGCCTCGCCGTCCGATCCTGATTGGCCTGACCGACCTCCGTAGGCCCCGACACAAACTTGAGAACTTCATAACGCACGCCTTTGCGCTCTACTGGCGGCGTTTGGGGCTTTTGCGCGGCGATCCCGTTGCCGCTCACGATATCGGAAAGAAGTGACGCCACATCCGGGTCGGAAGCAAGCTGCCGAATCATCTGGAGTTTTCTAATTTTCGCGTCGAGTGCTGCTAGATCAATTGCCATGCAAGTGAACCTCACATGGGATCATACGCCTAGGGGGGTGGGCAGATCAACCGAATACTGGCAAGGGGGGTGGAATACGTCCGAATTACATCCTACCCCCTGGGGACTTTGGGGCCTAGCTCTTGCCCCATCGGGCTTCCGCCGCCTTCTTAGCGATGGCGGAACGGCGTTTCGGCGAGAGTTTGCCCGCTCTAGCGTTGCCGCCTTTCCTTCCACCGGCCCTGCCGATGGCTACGAAGTGAGGATTTCTGGGATCAACTGGCTTTTCGAGGGGGCTTCCGTCCATTTGTTCGCCGATTGCCTGCTCTACTACCTCGCGGGCAACCTGCATAAAATCGCGCTTCCGGCCGGAGGAGCGTTTCGGCATGGCTCTATGATGCCACGGATTCTCGTACGACGCGAGAGCCTAGAATTCAAACTGACCCACTACCCGCCGGAACCACCGGCCTCGATGACCGAGGCCGTGCTGTATAATCGCGGTTTTGCTCCGTCATTCCTCTTTAGGAGCTGTTCATGAAACGGTTCGTACGACTGGTCTGTCTACTCGTTTTGGGCGCGTCGTTGGCTACGCTGGCATGGTCCCAAGAAAAAGTGGATTTGGAAACCACAGGCCGAATCCGCTACGAAGGTTTCCACAATTCCCAGGTGATGGAGTTCGCCACGGGATTGATGGACTCCATCGGTGAGCGACTGACCGGTTCTCCGAACATGAAGCGCGCCAATGAGTGGACGCGCGACCAGCTAACCGCGATGGGGCTCTCCAACGCTCACCTCGAGCCTTGGGGACCGTTCGGACGTGGCTGGGCCAACCAATACGTGAACGTTCGCATGACCTCGCCCGATGTGGCGCCAATGCTCGTCTACGCAAAAGCGTGGACCCCGGGAACGAACGGTGTGATGCAGGGCAAATGCATTCGTGTGACCATCGACGATAAGAAAGATTTCGACAAATATAAAGGCAAGCTTGCCGGCATGATTGTGATCTTCGGGGCCGACCCGGACGTGAAACCGATCAGCGAAGCTCCTTACAAGCGCTTGAGCGACGATGATCTCGCCAAGCTCGCCGATTACCAGATTCCCGGCGAGCATCCTCCGTTTCGCTTCGCCGATTTTGTGAAGCGCCAGCAGTTCACCAAGGACTTGAACCAGTTCTTCGCCGACGAAAAAGTTTTGGCCGTCATCGACCACTACCGGGTAACTTCCGGCGGCGGAACCGTGTTTGTGCAATCGGGCGGATCTTATAAGCCGGGCGAGACTACGACCGTTCCTCAACTCGTCATGGCGGTGGAACAGTGGACCCGCATCGCGCGGCTGTTGCAACAGAAGAAAGACGTGTCGCTCGAACTCAACATCGCCAACACTTTCTATGACGATGATCCCATGCAGTACGATACCATCGCCGAAATTCCCGGCACCGACAAGAAAGACGAAGTCGTGATGCTGGGCGCACACCTGGATTCCTGGCACGCCGGCACCGGAGCCACCGACAACGGCGCCGGAACCATCGTCATGATGGAAGCGGTTCGCATCCTGAAGGCGCTCGACATCCAGCCGCGCCGCACCATCCGCATCGGCTTGTGGAGCGGTGAAGAAGAAGGGCTGCTCGGGTCGCAAGGTTATGTGGAGCATCATTTCGGGGCGCGTCCGCGCATGGATGAGCCGGGAATGAAAGACATGCCAACGCTGCTGCGGCGCGAAGCTGGAGAGGTCACGGTGAAACCCGAGCAGGCGAAAGTCTCCGCCTATTTCAACGTGGACAATGGCACCGGCAAGATTCGCGGCGTATACCTCCAGGAAAACGAGGCGGTAGCTCCCATCTTTGAAGCCTGGATGAAGCCGTTCAAGGATCTGGGCATGAACACGCTCACCATGCGCAACACCGGCGGCACCGACCATCAATCCTTCGACGCCGTCGGTATTCCGGGATTCCAGTTCATCCAGGATCCCATCGAGTACGAGTCGCGCACGCATCATTCCAACATGGACGTGTACGACCGGCTGCAGCCCGAAGATCTCAAGCAGATCAGCGTCATCGTCGCCGGCTTTGTGTACGACGCAGCCATGCGAGATCAGATGCTGCCCCGCAAGCCTATCGAAAAGGCGCTGCCGAAAGAAACGGAGAAGAAAGAAAACTAGATCGCAGAGCCTCCGTCAATCGACAACGCCGTGCCGGTGACAAAGGCGGCTTCGTCCGATACCAGATACAAGGCAGCCTGGGCCACTTCATCGGCAGTTCCCAGCCGTCCCATGGGCTGCCGCGCGATGAATTGCCTTCTCGCTTCCGCGGGATCGGCGAACGCCGACAGGCGCCGCCCCAGCGAAGGAGTATCGATCGTTCCGGGACACAGGCAGTTCACCCGGATACTGTTCTTCGCGTAATCGAGCGCCATGCTGCGAGTCAGTGCAAGCACCGCCCCTTTCGATGTGCTGTAAGCCACACGATCAGCCACGCTGCGCAACGCTGTCGCCGACGACGTGTTCAGGATTACTCCACTGCCCTGCTCAAGAAAAATCGGCACCACTTCGTGGCAGAGCAAGTACATGCTCTTGACGTTGATGGCCGCGGTGCGATCCCATTCCTCTTCCGTGGTCTCGTGAATCTTGCCCTTCATCACAATCCCTGCATTATTGAAAAGGATGTCCAGCGTCCGGAAGTGCTCGCGGGTTTGCCGTACGATCCGCTGCACATCCGCCGCTTGGGAAACATCGCCCGCAATCGCGACGGCTCGGCCTCCCGCTTTCAGAATCTCCGAAGCCAGCGCTTCATTGCCTTCACGATCAAGATCGACCGCCGCAATGCCCGCCCCTTCTTGCGCGAACAGTACTGCGCTGGCGCGTCCGATTCCCGCCGCCGCGCCGGTGATGATCGCAACTTTCCCCTTTAAGCGCATCGTTATCTCCTGGTTGCCGCTCTGCAGTCGCCGTCCTGAAACCCCATCCGCACCCTTGCCTACGAAGCTGGAGAGCGCACCCCGTCCTGGTGTACGTAGCGAACACCTCCACTTCGGACACCGCAATCAGCCCTTCGTGCAGCATTTCATCCAGTGCCGGAAGCACTTTCTTGATGTTCTCCTCGGTGTCGATCACCGAAATGAGAGTCCTTATGCGATTGCCCTCCCTGCTATCATGCCACCCCATACGGCAACCAACCCAGCAATCACGCTCGTTGCCACGTAAAGCAGCCCCAGCCCTATCCGTCCGTCCTGCATCGTTCGCAACGTCTCAAACTCGAAGCTGGAAAAAGTTGTATAGCCACCAATGAAGCCAATTGGGATCAGGTATCGCCAGTTGGCACTCCATTGGGTCCTCGCCGTCAGCAACGCAAGAACCAAGCCAATCAGAAACGAACCCGTGATATTAACCACAAACGTTCCGTAGGGAAAACGAGTTCCCATTTTGCTGCCGATATAAGTTCCCAGCCAGAAGCGCAAAATCGACCCCAGACCGCCTCCGATGCCAACCATTATGTATTTCAGCAATTGGCTCCGCCTTTCCCTATATCTACCACCGGGCGCACACCCCACGAAGCAAGAGTTTTTCCCCGGCAAGCTCTTGCAAAAGCCCCGAGAGTCTCTACCAGTCGGGACACAACTCTCGCTCCCTCTCCGTGAAGCCACACGTCATATCAATTCTGCGGATCGTTGCCGGTACCATGACTCCGCGACAAGGGTGATCCGCTTGTCAGGAGTCATCAGCTGTTCCGGTTTAAACGTTGAGACAGCGGTTAGCGGTGAACTCCTTCACCGTGGTAACAACTCAAGTATAGAACAATCAAAGATACTGTCGAGGCGCTGGCGTGTCCAAAGTAACTTGGGCCCGATGGAGATGATCTCTATTCTGGACCTTGCAAGATCGCATCCGGCACCGTGGGGCCGGGCGGATGCCTGACTGGAGGACCATGTCTCCGCTTGTCCAAAGACCGCGAGTGCAAACACCGGGCAACGACGGCACAGAGCAGCACTGGGGAATGCTGGTGTTTGAAAGCCTGTCGGCCGGCGTTATGGCGTTGCTGGTCTTGATGATGGCGGTAATGGTGCTGGTGGGGGTGTACGTGATCATTGTATGGCCGCTGACCTCCTGGGACCTCTCGCATACCGGTCTGGAAAAATATTCGTCCTGGGCGAATACAGCTCTGTGGTCGGTGTTCGCCGGCGGATCGCTGGCGGGGCTTTGGTGTTTCAGCGGAGCGGCATTCAAGGAAAAAAATAAGGCAAAGAGTCGTTCGCGCCGTGCTTAAGCTCGTTTTGGCACCAAGGCATCTACTCGTCCCCGCCCTCGAAAACGAAGTGTTTCAAGGCTTTTCGTTCTCGCTTGGACATCGAATTCCGAGCAATTTCCCAATTGCGAGACCAGTTCTCCCAGGTTTCAGAGTTCGCAGCAAAATGCTATGATGTGTCAGCAAGCGTGCTCTTCTAGTCGCGCTTCAATACACTCCTCAGTAGCTCAATGGCAGAGCATTCGGCTGTTAACCGAAGGGTTGTAGGTTCGAGTCCTACCTGAGGAGCCATTCTTTCAGTTAGTTAGGACTCCATCCGTGCCGTTTTCCGTGCCGTTAAGCGCAAGCCGCACAACTTTTGTGTGGGCTCCGCGCATGTCCTCTGTTGTCGCATCCCCGTAAATGTTCATTGTGGTGCGGATGTCAGAGTGCCGCGGACTCGTTGGCGCTATGGGGCTTCTGCTCCTAGGTTAGGTTTCTTCTCGGAAGTGTGTAAAACTGACCAGCTCTTGAAAACCAATAACAGTTACCCTGTGTGAGTTCCCGAACCGGAATGCGGTCATGGGTTAGTGGCGGAGAGTCGCCGTTCGGACCCTTACGACCGCATTACTATACGGGGATACTCAGCTCTCTCCAGGCCGGACTCACACATGGGTTTGGCCTTTTTTCCGTCATAATTGTGAGCGTTCCTGACCAGCCAAGACTCATCCGGATACCCCATAATTGAGACGTGGTGGCATTTCCAGTTAGCCCAAGAGGGGATGGGTCTAATTTCACTCGTGAGCAATCTTTTGACCAAGTTGACCCCACGCGAGCACGAGGTTGCGGAGTTGCTGCTGCAAGGGTGCGATCAAGCTGAAATCGCAAAAGAACTGAAGATGGCACGACGCACAGTGAAGGCATATCTCAACAAGATGTATGTGCGAGCGAGTCTATCGGACTTTACTGGGATTAAGCGGGTCCAGTTGGCGGTGATGTTGCACCGGGAAAGACAGGAAACGCGAACGGAAAAGCCGTTCATCAAGGAGGAACTATGTTAGGTATGGGTGTGGTGGGAACAATTATCGTGATTGCGGTGATTATTTGGCTTGTACGTAGGGTATGACCTTACGGCTCTTCTGTCCGGCATCACACTTTATGTGCGGCAAGGAATTCCAGGTCCAGATGCCGGACCATCCTTACAGGACAAGCTAAATGTTAAATCTATCGGAACAACGAATCAGGGGTGTGCGTGTTTGGCGTAAGTAGCTAAGGAGGCGACGCGTGACCCCTGATGAACGCGAGCGCATGGCAATTCTGTGCGAGCGTATCGGGTGGGGAGTCGCGGTTATCTAAGTCCGTGCCATTCCCGTGCCGTTAACACCGAATTACGCTGAATTAGCCGCGTAAGATGCCATCTGCCGCGATCTAAGTTGTTGAGACTACGTTGTCACGCGGATTCGAGTCCTACCTGAGGAGCCATTTCGTTCTAGGCTTACATCAGCGCAAATCACTCGCCCTCAGAGCGAGTTCTGCCACCCTGGAGCCGGCCTTCTTTGCGGGCCATAAATCTCGTGGTCCTCTTTTTAGGCTCCCAACCCCCCCCAGGCAAGTCAGGCTGATTCTGGCGTGCTCGCTCTCAAACACCGACACCGCTCTCGCTGCTACTCGGCAGTTGTCGGATCGATTACCGAGCGAATTCGCGAGATTCGATTGGCCGGAAAACCGCCCTGCTGGGCGTGCTTTCGTACCGCGTCTTCATCGGGGGCAACGTATATGCAGTAGATTTTGTCGTCCGAAACGTAGCTCTGAACCCACTGAATCTGAGCACCCATCTCTCGTAAAACTCCACACGACTTCTGTGATATCGCCTGCAGTTGCTCGGACGACAGCCTGCCCGCTTCCGGAATATCTCTCTCGATAACGAACTTCGGCATGGTAATACCTCGTTTCTTAGTCTTTTACTGGGGAATAATTTGATTTCGATCTCAGCCTCACATACTCGCAACAGCCCAAAGATGGGCCAGTTGGGTGGAGATGTGGAAAGCCGCTCCGCGGTTCCCACATCCCCACACCCCAGGAGCTACTGCGGACAAATGTCCAACGAAGCGTCACGCTAACACTCTACCTGGTACAAAAGACCGGTCAGGTCATGAGCAGACGTCTCCCATTGATCTACTGGCCCTGGCAACTCACCCCATTGTTCCAGTCCACGAAGGCACCTTGGGGGTTGTCCCGCCAGGCCCAGACGTGCAGTTCGAAGAATGAATTGATGCTGAAGCGATTGGGGAAGCCGACGAAATTGAAAACCTGCCCGTCGAGCACCGGAGAAGTGTTGTTATTGGCCGCGAGCCAACTCGCCGAGTCCAGGATGAACTCAACGCCTACGAGGACCATCTTGCCATCGACGGGCTCGTAGATGAGGGCCTGCGGTTGCGAGGGGTCGAGGGTTAGATTGCCCAACAGCGTAGCATTGACGTAGTGTACGCCCATTGCTCCGTGATCGGTACCGGCAACGCAACCTAGAAATGGTCCGTAGCCGGCTGCGGTGGCGGCATTAACGTCAATGTACTGCTTCGTGCCAGCGCGAACGAGTTGAATGAGCGTGGCCGGCGCGGCTTGCTCGTGAGCGGAATGGTTGGTCGCAGCACTGTCAGCTGCGAAAAGTGGCGCCGCCGTGACTAGACTACTTAGCAACGCCAAACGAAGGATGTTCGTGGTTGATGTGTGGATAAGACTCGTGATTCGTGTGGTCATAACTTTCTCCTCGAAATGTAGTTTTCCGCAAAGTACGCGGAAGGGGTTGGGCACCTGTCTTTTGCCCGTACACCTAAATAGGCGTAAGCCGCGGGACGGAACTATCATTCGTGGGAACTTTCTTTGATGGGGCGGACAATCTCGCTATAATTGGCGAGATTTGGGCGCTTTGGGGGGCATCGGACGTGAGCGATCCAGTAATAACGTCGCGCGAGGGTGACGTGAGCACACTGCTGCGTGCCTGGAGCGACGGGGATCAGAAGGCACTCGATCAGCTGACGCCGATCGTATATGACGAATTGCGCCGGCTCGCTGGGCACTACTTGAGGCGGGAGCGCGCCGGCCACAGTTTGCAAGCCACTGCCCTAGTCAACGAAGCTTACTTGCGGCTCGTGGATTACAAGCGCATGCGCTGGGAGAACCGTGCCCACTTCTTCGCCGTGTCGGCGCAACTCATGCGACGGATTTTGGTGGACCACGCACGGCGCCACAACCTGAAACGTGGTGGCGGCGTCCAGCACGTTGCTCTGGAAGACACAGCGGTGCTCGGGGGCGGTCGGCATGAAGATCTGGTCGTGCTCGACGATGCTTTGCAAGCGCTTGCCCGCATTGATCCGCGAAAGGCGCAGGTGGTTGAGCTGCGCTTTTTTGGCGGCTTGAGCGTGGAGGAAACAGCTGAAGTGCTCAAGGTGTCGCCGGTCACAGTGATGCGCGACTGGGGCACCGCTCGGACTTGGCTTTACCGGGAAATGGGTGGCGGAGCCGGCGATGGATGCTGAACGATGGAAGCGAGTCGATGAGTTGCTGCACTCGGCACTGGCAGTGCCCCCCGACCGGCGCGACGAATTCCTGCGACAGCTGTGTGCGGGCGATGCCGGACTGGAACAGGAAGTAAGGTCCCTCCTCGACTCGCACCGGAACCTCGGCGGTTTTCTAGAACGACCCGCTATCAGGGTTGCGGCGCAGACCATCGCCAAAACTGAGGCGCGAGAAGCAGGCGATTCAGTGCTCGGGCGGACCATTTCACACTATCGCGTCTTGGCCAAGCTAGGCAGCGGCGGAATGGGCGTGGTGTACGAAGCGGAAGATATCCGCTTGGGACGCCGCGTCGCTTTGAAATTCCTGCCCGAGAGTCTGGCGCATGACGAGCGAACCCTCCAGCGGTTTGAGCGCGAGGCACGCGTCGCCTCTTCCTTGAATCACCCTAACATCTGCACCATCTACGAGGTGGAAGAATATGATCATCAGCCGGTGATCGTCATGGAGTTGCTTGAAGGGAAAAGCTTGAAGGAGCGAATCTGCGAAGGGCCAATCTCAACCGACGAGCTTTTGGATTTTGGGATTCAGGCATCCGATGCCCTGGAAGCGGCCCATGCCAAGGGCATCATCCACCGGGACATAAAACCCGGGAACATTTTCATCATTGGCCATGTACGGGTGAAGATCCTGGATTTCGGGTTAGCCAAGGTGCGCCCGGTGGAAGACCAGTCCGAGGAAGAAGCGCTTACCCTGGCCGGTATTATTCCGGGCACAACTTCCTATATGTCTCCTGAGCAAGTGCGCGGAGAAGAGATTGATGGGCGCAGCGATCTGTTTTCCCTGGGTGTAGTGCTCTACGAAATGGCCACCGGCCAGCGGCCCTTCGTTGGCAAGAATCGCGTAGTGCTGATGAATGCGATCCTGAACGCACGACCAGCTGCTGCCAGCAGCGTGAACCGGTCTTTACCCGCCGCTCTGGACATAATTATCGCCCGAGCGCTGGAAAAAGACCGCGGCAAGCGATTCCAGCGGGGCGCCGATATTTGCTCGGAGCTAAAGCGACTCAAGGGGGAAACGGGAAAACCATCCATGGCTGTTGCCCATGCCGCGCCTGTAAAGCTGAACCCTCGCCCCGGACGTTACGTCTCTATTTTCGCGCGAGAACTTGCAGCCATACGCGACCGCTTCTCGGAGAAGCCGGTTAAGCAGGTGGAGACCCGCCCGATAAATCTTCCTGTGCAGCGAACCGGGTTTGTGGGGCGGGAGAAAGAAGTAACTGCTGCCAAAGAGCTCGTGCTGCGTCGGGATGTCCGCCTGGTCACGGTCACAGGTCCGGGCGGGATCGGCAAAACACGTCTCGCGCTTCAGGTGGCGAATGGCTTGGTTGAGCGTTTCCTGGGTGGCACTCATTTTGTTCCGCTCTCCCCGGTAGCCGATCCAGGCTTGCTCGCCTCCGTGATTTTGCAGACGTTGGGAATCCGGGAGGCAGGAGGACAGTCGCCGCTCGAAATACTCAAGAAGAATCTACAGGATTCATTGCGCCAACCCATGCTGCTCGTGCTGGATAATTTCGAGCATCTGGCTAAGGCCGCGACTACCGTAGCAGAACTTCTGGCCGTTGGTGCCAATCTTAAAATCCTGGTAACCAGTCGGTCCGCGCTGCACGTTTACGGAGAACATGAATTTCCGGTACCGCCGCTTGGGTTGCCGGATTCACGGTCCACGCCTTCGGTGGACGTCCTGTCACAGTGTCCTGAGGTGGCGCTGTTCGTGCAACGCGCCGTCGCTGCCAAGCCAGATTTTGAACTTAACCAGGGAAACGCGGCGGCCGTCACTGAGATTTGCTCCCGGTTGGATGGTCTGCCTCTCGCGATCGAGCTCGCAGCCGCCCGGGTCAAAGTTCTTTCACCCTCTTCCATGCGGACACGACTGGCGAGCCGGTTGCAGCTGCTAACGGGCGGCGCTCGGGACCTACCACAGCGCCAGCAGACGCTTCGCGCTGCCATGGATTGGAGCTACGATCTGCTGAGCGCGCCTGAGCAAAAGCTTTTCCGAAGATTATCGGTGTTCGTGGGATGCAATCTGGAAGGCGTGGAGGCTGTATGCGATACCAAAGGTGATCTCGATCTAGACCTGCTCGACGGCATGGCATCCATGGTGGACAAAAGCCTGGTGCAACAAGTCGAACAAGCGAACTGCCAATCGCGGTTCGTGATGTTGGAGACGATTCGCGAGTACGCTCTGGAAAAACTGCAGGCGAGCGGGGAGGAGGCCTTGACGAAGCGCGCCCATGCCGCTTACTGCCTGGTGCTGGCAGAGGAGGAGACTACGGAGAAGAGCGGCGCGGAAGGGACGGAATGGCTGGAACGCTTCGCGTTCGAACACGACAATTTTCGTGCAGGCCTTGAGTGGCTGACAGAAAGCGGGGATGCGGAGTGGGGCCTGCGTCTTGGCGCTGCCCTGTTTCCGTTTTGGGAGGCGCGCGAGTATCTCGCCGAAGGAAGGGACAGCCTGGGAAAACTGCTGAGGCTCGCAAGTGCGGCAGCTCCCACGAAGGCGCGAGAGCGCGCGCTCTTTGCCGCGGGCGTACTCGCAGTTGAGCAGGGAGATTATGCCTCGGCGGATGCGCTCATCGGGGAAAGTCTAGGCATCGCGCGTCAATTCCGTGACCAGCAGGGCGCAGCGGTCTCTCTCAATGCGTTGGCGGTCATTGCTCGGGGCCGGGGAGACCTGGCGGTTGCGCGCTCTCTGCTCGAGGAAAGCATGGTGCTATGGCGAGAGTTGGACGACCAGAAGGCTGTCGCTCGTTCTCTCAGTAACCTGGCGAATGTCGTCAAATTGCAGGGTGACAATGCCCGCGCGCGCTCTCTATACGCGGAGTGTCTCTCAATCTTCCGGGAATTGGGCGATCGGACAGGCGTCGCCTGGTCGACGAACTACCAAGGGGATGTCGCTCGCGATCAGGGTGATTCCGCGGCCGCGCGCACGTTGTACGAACAGGGCCTGGTAATTTTTCGGGAACTCGATGACCGCTGGGGCATTGCCGGCACGCTCGCTGATCTGGGGAGCTTAGCGAGAGAACAGGGGGATTATCCTAGAGCGCACTCCATGTACCGGGAAAGCATAAAACTTTTCCAGGAACTGGATCACAAACGCGGAATTGCGCGCCTGCTGGAGTGCTTCGCATGCGCAGCGGCTGTTCAACTCGAAGCCAAGCGTTCGCTGCGACTGGCGGCAGCAGCGGCCGCGCTGCGCCAAAATATTGGCGCTCCGCTCACGCCGGCAGAACAGACCAAACTGGAAGCAAGCCTTTACCCGGCACGGCAGGCGCTGGCCGATACGGTAGGCGCGGCTGCCTGGTTAGAAGGTTGGGCTTTACCAATCGAGAAAGCTATCGACGAGGTGCTGGCGCCCGAGGTTGCGTCTCCCTCGTGTTAGTGCGCGGGAGTCCGCACGACCTGACGCTGATGGCGAAGATCCGGATGGCGCGGAAGGGTTCAGCCCGCGCTCTACTCCGCGCTTGTCGGATCAAGAAGTCGGCGTACGGCGGAGATACGATTGGCAGGAAGACCGACGCGCTTGGCGTGTTCATGGATGGTTGCCTCGTCCGGGGCGAGGTAGACGCAATACACCTTGTCGCCGGTTACGTAACTATGCAACCACTGGATCTCCGGACCCATTCCTCTCAGAACGCTGACCGACTTTTGAGAAACTTCCCGCAATTGTGCGTCGGACAATTTACCAGCTCCCGGAATTTCGCGTTCGATGACGAACTTGGGCATGGGCCTCCGCCTGGATGAGCACTGATGCTACCATGCGAATGGAGTAGCTTCAAGACGGCCTGGTCGAAGCTCTTGCGGTTCGTCGAAAACCGCCAAGAATAGCCGGAATAATAGGAACGAGGTTGCGATGGATATCCGATCCCTTCAGAAGCCACTAAAAGACCAATACCGCAATGATCCGAATGCGTCGCGAATCACAATCCGGGCGAAAGGTGAGCAGACGGAAGTTCCGATGGCATGCTCGGTCGATATCGGACGTGCCATCTACCAAGCCGAGGCCCACAAGGGAGTCGGAGGCGCCGGCGCCGGCGCTTGTTCCGGGGACCTTTTGCTCGGGGCTCTGGCGGCTTGCGCGCAGATTACGTGTCAGATGGTGGCTGCGGCTATGGGGATACCGACCGAACGCATTGCGGTTACGGTGGAGGGAGATTTGGATCTCCGAGGTACCCTCGGCATATCAAAAGACGTGCCCGTCGGCTTTGAGAGCATTCAACTTCATTTTGATGTAGTTGCGCCTCATGCAACATCGGAACAACTACGCGGATTGCGCGAGAAAACAGAACAGTATTGCGTGGTGATGCAGACCTTAATGCGGCCACCGAGTCTGCGGACCAAGTGGGTTGGTCACGATTGAACGCCTGTCGCCGTAAGTCTCACACGTCTCGACGTACTATAGCAGTCATAAGCAAGGCTTGACTCAAAGCAATTGGGAGTGAGGACCATCTGCGTAGCAGCGGACCTCACACGATTCGCCACTTCCTCCCGACGAAGAGTTTGCGGCGGACGAGGGTGGTCCCAATTTCTTGACGAGAGCCAGCGATCGCAGTCGGGCGATACCCGGCAACAGCAGTAGTGAAGGGGCCCGATAATGGTGAGGCGGACTCGTCGAACTCATTGCTCGACCGTGAATACCACCGAGCCAATGGGGCTGATCACGGATGAGTTCGGGTTGCCGTCTTGCACCGTAGCAATGTCTCCATCGCTGGTGAATCGTCTTATACCAGGCTACGATTCCTTTAGGATGCCCACGATGCCTCCATCTTGCAGAAAGCAAGCCGCAGGAAAGCAAACCGCGAGACACCTGCCGGGCTACCTCGACCATGTAAGGATCATTCTCGCAACACTCGGGCTGGATCGGTACGCGTAGCGCGCCAGGCAGGCAGAAGACAAGCTGCGACTGAGGCGATCGTCATCACCGCCCCTGCCGATGCGAATGCCAGCGGGTCGTTCGGACTGACATTGTAGAGAAGCGTTCCTAATAGTCGCGTCAATGCAAGTCCCGCAGTCGCGCCGCAGAGGACGCCGACTGCACTTAATCTCAAGCCGCGCGAAATCACCCGACGAAACAGATTGGCCGCGCCGGCGCCAAGCGCCATGCGCAGCCCAAGCTCGCGGTTGGACTGCGCTACGGAATAAGACATCACGCCATACAGGCCGACGGCAGCGAGGAGAAGCGTCAATCCTCCTAAGATCGAAACCAAGGTTACGGCCACGAGCTGCGGCGAGGTTGAGCGATCAACCTGTTCCTGAAGGGTAATCGTCTCGTAAAGGGCAAGGTTCCCGTCCAGTGCGTGCACTTCGTGGAGCAGAGCGGCAGAAATGCTCTGCAGAGGTTGGGCTGAGCGGATATACAAGGACGGTCCTCTTACGAAATCCTGCAGCAGCGGCACATAGAAAAATGGCTTTGGACTCTCGCGCATGCTCTCGTACTTGGAGTCTGCGGCTACACCGATGACTCGCACCCAGCGGCCCTTAACTTGAAGGCGCCGATCGATGGGATCCTGACCGCGCCAGTATCGTGCAGCCATGGTCTGATTCACTATGGCAACCAACGGTGCGTTCTCGTCATCGGCACGCGTGAATTCTCGTCCGGAGAGCAGAGATATACCTAAGGTGGCAAAGTAGTCAGGACTGACTTGATTGTAGTCGACAGCAGGTTGCTCTTCCGGTGGAGGTTGGTAGCCGTCAACCGCAATGGGGGTAGAAGAGTATGTTCCATAGCCCAGTGGGGTCACGCGGGCGAATGCGGCGGACTCCACGCCCGGCAGCACCCTGACGCGAGCAATCAGCTCCTCCTGAAAAGTCTTGGCGCGCGGCACGTCGTATCCAGCTGAGATCAAAGACACCCCGGTCTGCACCACGTTTGTCGTTGAGAAACCCGGGTCGGCGGTTCGAATCTCTTGCAGGCTTTGCAGCAGCAGTGCCGCTCCAACCAGCAGAACAAAGCTCAGACAAACCTGAAAGACGACCAGGCCCGAGCGCACCCACGCTGTTCCCCGGGCGCCGACCACACCCGAGGACTCCGCTTTCAGGGCGCCAGCAAGATCGAGGTTGCGCGTTTGAAGGGCTGGAACCAATCCGACAATAAGCGTGGCGAACAAGCAAATACCGGCACTCAGCGACATCACACGCCAGTCGATTTCCCCAGGCAGGTACATCGATACTCCGGAGCGCGCTGGGAGGAGCAGCACGAGCGCGTGCCGACACCAATACGCGACCAGGAGTCCGCCGGCTGCCCCGAGCGTCGAGAGGATCAGGCCTTCCGTGAGAAGTTGCTTCAACAAACGAGCGCGGCTGGCCCCGATGGCGAGCCGAACTGTCATTTCGCGGCGGCGGGCAAATGACCTGACTAGCAGCAGGTTGCCCACATTCGCGCAGGCGATGAGAAGAACAAACGCCCCCACCGCGAGCATGATCTCGAGTGTAGGAAGCAGAGTGCCGGCGTGATTGAAAGGGGTTTGCCACAATGGCCACAGCTTGATGCCCCGTCCGCGGTTCGTGGCTGAGTAGTTGTTCTCCAAGCGCGTTGCGATTGCCGAGATTTCTTTCTGGGCCTGCGCGCGAGTAACCCCCGGCTTGAGTCGTACGTAGGCTTCAATCCACCGCGCGCCGCGGTCCTCGAGTTTATATCCGTCGCTTTCGAAAGTTTCTTCCATTGACGCCGGAACCCAGAAATTCATCGCCCAGCCTACGAAAGTTCCATAAAACCCCTCCGGCGCGACACCGATGATGGTGTGCGGAACGTTGTTGAGCCGCTGCATCTTGCCGACGATTTGTGGATCGCTTTTGAAGCGGTTGCGCCAAAGCTGATAGCTAATTACTGCGACAGGGTGAGAGTCGCTTCCTACATCTTCGCCGGGCTCGAAGCCGCGACCAAGAATGGGATGAACGCCGATCGTGTCGAAATAATTTGCTGAGACGATGCTGCCCCTCGTGATCTCGGCGCGCTCACCGACATTCAGCGTGCTGCTGGTAATCTTGCTCACGAAGAATGCGTCACAAAGGGTGCAGCTTCTCTGCAAATCAAGGAAGTCCGGCCACGAAATTAGGGTCGCACCGGTCTCGCCACGCGCCGTTCCGGCTAGGGCAAGCAGCCTTTCCTGGTGGGCTACTGCCGGGTACGGACGGAATAGGATCCCTTCGATCCAACTAAATACCGCAGTATTAGCGCCGATTCCCAAGGTCAGGCACAGAATTGCCAAAGAAGAAAAGCCCGGGCTGCGCCAGAGTTGTCGTAGCCCATATCGCAAATCCTGAACAGGGTTTTCAAATTGTTCGAACGTCATCTCAAGTCTCCGATCATTGAGGTCGACACTGGAATTCCGCCCGCATGCCGATTGCGGGCACTATTCTTTTAGCTGCATGGTAGTCTCACCCGTGCGTGGCAACCTCTCTTCCCGTTCAGGTTAGACAGTTCAATCGAGCCTCCATGCGCTTCGACGATCTGGCGCGAGAGCGCCAATCCAATACCACTTCCCGCGGGCTTGGTCGTATAGAACGGTACAAACGCGTTGCTCGGATTCAGGAGTCCCAGCCCGTTATCGTCGATTGTCAAGACAATGCTCTGATCTTCGACCACCCAATTCAAAGTTACCTGCGGATTCGGAACCTCCACGGCGTTCGTGGGGTTGCTCGAACGGTCATCACCCAGGCTCGGCTCAAGCGCTGCTTCGACCGCATTGCGCACGAGATTGATGAGCATCTGCTCGATCTGGTCGGGATCCACCATCAACATGACATCCGGGCCGCGAGAGATCGCCACCGCCATCCGAGTCTCGAGGAAAACGACCCGCTCCACAATCGGGAGCAGTGCGACTCTCCTCATTGCGGGAGGTGGCATCTGCGCCAATTGTCGATAGGCTTGAAGAAACCGGTTGAGCGATGCGGTTCGAGCTTCGATGATGGCCAGACCCCGTTCAAAGTCGCGACGGTGTTGGGGGTTGAGTTGGGTCTCCGCGAGGAGAGCGCTCAAGCTCCCCGCGATCGATTTGATCGGAGCCAGCGAGTTGTTGAGTTCGTGTCCAAGCACTCGGATCAACCGCTGCCATGCGTTGTGCTCTTCTTCCCGAAGTGCTCGGCTGACGTCTGACAGAACAACCAGAGTGTGCGGCACACCCATTTCCCGGAACTTGCTTTGGCGTACCAACCAGCGGGCGCTTGAACTGTTGGCTGGCAAAACCACCAGTGCCTCACTCGCCGCGCTGAGACAATCGGCCAGCCCGATTTCGTCGGCAGTGCGTCCCAGAAGGCGAATTGCAGCTTGTTGAAGAAGTCTTTCGCCCGCGGGATTCACCACTCGAAGCACACGGGCCGGGTCAAATGCGAATAATGGAGCGTCGATTTCTTCCACAACTCGCCGCAGGAGCGCAGTTGCTTCGATGGCTCCGATTCGCTGATCCGCAAGCAGGTCGGCCAAAGCGTTGACTTCAAGCGAAAGCTCTCCCAACGCGTCGTCCGCAATGGCTCCGCGCGCTCGAAAGGAATAGTCCTCTGCGCGAAGAGCCGCTACTACATTTGCCAGGGTCTGCAACGGTCGAACCGTTTGCCTGTGTAGCGCCAGGGCCAGCATCCACCAAACCGATAACTCGACGAACGAGAGTGCCACCTTCGATCCGGTGGACCAGGGCTGCAACCAAATAAGAATGCCGCTGACTGCAATTCCGGGTACGGCGACGAGTAGCGAGTAGAGGCTGATGCGATGCTCGTAGAGGAGGCGAACCCGATTGCGAGGAACTTTCCGCTTTTCTGCCTTGCCGCTGGTCTGCGAGCTAGAGACCATACTTCTCCATGCGTCGATAGAGCGCACCTCGGCTTAGCCCCAAGGCTTCGGCGGCCTGGCTTATGTTCCCCTCAAAGCGTTGCAGCATCTTTCGGATCAGAATCGCCTCCACCGCTTCCAGGCTTAGCTCTTCGAGATTCTGGGCCTGTGGTCGCTGCAGATTCAGGCTGAGATCCCCAGGTTGAATCTCCCGTCCGCGGCACATCAGGACGGCACGCTCCAGCGTGTGTTCGAGTTCGCGAACGTTGCCCGGCCAGGAATATTGCGCCATGACTTGCAGCGCAGCACTGTCGAATCCATCGATTTCGCGGCGATAGCGGGACGCATAGCGCCGGAGAAAATGGATTGCGAGCGCCGGAATATCTTCGTGGCGCTCGCGGAGTGGCGGCACATGGATCTCGACCGTGTTCAGCCGAAAAAGGAGGTCTTCCCGGAATTGCCCTGAGGAGCATGCAGCCTGAAGGTCGCTATTGGTGGCCGAAATTACGCGCACATCGAGCTTCCGCGAACGCGAGGATCCCAGCCGTTCGATCTCGCCGGATTCGACCACACGCAGTAATTTCGCTTGTTGCCGGATGGGAACATTTCCGATTTCGTCCAGGAAAATCGTGCCTCCGTCGGCGAGCTCGAAGCGCCCGATGCGATCGGTCCGCGCATCCGTAAAGGCACCCTTTACGTGGCCGAAAAGCTCGCTTTCGAATAGCCCCTCCGCCAACGCGCCTGTATTCACGATCACCAGCGGGCGTGAGGCGCGTGAAGATAGAGCGTGCAGCGTTTGCGCGACAACCTCTTTGCCACTGCCGTGTTCGCCTGTGATAAGGACATTCGCGTCGGATGGGCCGACCCGTGCCAGGGCCTCCAGGACAGGCTGCATCGAAGCCGCCGCGGCGATGAACTCCGGGCGGCCTTGAACCTGAAGCAGTCGGTTCTCCGCGGCTAATCGCTCGGCGCGCTGGAGGGCACGATGCAATTCGATTTGCGTCCGTAGAATGGCAAGGAGGCGTTCGTTCTCCCAAGGCTTTTGGACGAAGTCTCGCGCACCACGCCGCATGGCTTCGACCGCCAGTTCCACATTGCCCCATGCGGTCATAACGATGACCGGGAGATTGCTGTCGAGCGCCACGATTTCCGAAAGAAGGTCCAAGCCTTCCCGACCGGAAGTGGTATCCCGCGTGTAGTTGAGATCGATCA